>Ga0316192_10000369_pt1 | contig 32513 bp, 36 predicted proteins | sample MerIslwburrow_MG_FD_204931 | JGI IMG/M metagenome (GOLD analysis project Ga0316192, IMG submission 204931) | Coastal sediment microbial communities from Maine, United States - Merrow Island worm burrow | ecosystem: Environmental > Aquatic > Marine > Coastal > Sediment | place: USA: Maine...
ATAATGAATAAGTTTCCTATTTCTGATCGTTTATATAGTGGTGCGTTTCTTGTGAAACCTGTTATCTATATTTGTAGTATGAATTATCAAGTGAGTATGTAATAGTTATGAATTCTATGGATTTATGCTTAATTAAATTTATATTATTGATAATAAATGGAATTGTTTGAATATGAAAGAATATTTTGTAGAAAATCATAGTCAATTGGAGGCCCTGTGTAAACATTTAAAGGAGCAGCCCGTAATTGCCTTAGATACAGAATTTTTACGCGAGAAAACGTATTTTGCGAAACTATGCCTAATTCAAGTTGCAAGTGCGGAACGGATAGCGTGTGTAGACCCGCTGGCTCTTGACGATATACAAATGTTGCTCGACGTAATCTACGACCCCTCTATTACCAAAGTCATGCATTCAGCGAGACAAGATCTTGAGATATTTTTTGACATCACCGGTGAGCTACCGGCTAATATGTATGATTCGCAAATTGCAGCAACTCTATTGGGTTTCGGTGACCAGATTGGTTATGCCAATTTACTTAACGATATGTTGGGTGTTAAGTTGGAGAAGTTACATACCCGTACCGACTGGAGTAAGCGACCTCTGGATGAAGGGCAAGTACAATACGCACTAGATGATGTCAGGTATTTAATTGAAATTTATCGGCTGCAAAAAAACAAGCTGCAAGACAACGGACGTGAGCACTGGTTAGCAGATGATTTCAATTACCTTTCTAATAAAAGTCTTTACAGTTCTATAACCGCTGGTAGTTGGCAAAGGGTGCGAGGCAGTAATTCACTCAAAGGTGTGCAGCTTGTAGTTTTGCAAAATCTGGCTGAATGGCGTGAGGAATTGGCTCGGCATGTTAACCGGCCCAAACAGTGGATAATACGAGACGAGGCTTTAGTTGAGATTTCGCGCCGTTTACCTACAGATCAAAATTCTCTTGAGGCTATTCGTGGTTGGGAGAGCGGTTTAGCCAAACATTCAGAACAGATCTTAGCTATCGTTCAAGCAGCTAAAAACATCCCTAAAGACCAATGGCCAACACAACCCAAACGGGTTTCATTGAGCAAGGTGCAGGAAGCAATTGTTGATGTATTGATGGCAATAGTACGTTTAAAAGCGGCAGAAAATTCTGTCACAGCCAGCGTGTTGGTTAATCGTAAACAGCTCGAAAAACTAGTGTCCGGGGAATACGACTGCGCTGTATTAAAGGGTTGGCGAAAAGAAATTGTTGGTAATGAGCTCATTGCTATGTTGGAAAATAATAGAATGTTAGTGGTGAAGCAAGGGCAGCTAATTCTGGATGCCAAAAATTAAGTACATGATCTAAATTGTTTTAATTTTCTTCATTAGTAGAGTAGCGCTTGTGCCAGTAGCTAGGCAATACTATTAATGCAACTTGTGCGGTAAAGATAGTGTGAATGCAGGAATGTCTGCATCAAATGGTGTGCCGTCGTCGGCCAGCATTTGGTAACTGCCTTCCATGCTACCAACCGGGGTTTCTATAACGGTTCCACTTGTGTACTGAAAGCTTTTCCCAGGCTGTATATAGGGCTGCTCGCCAACGACACCTTCTCCATGAACCTCTTGCACATTGCCGTTACCATCGTTAATAATCCAGTGTCGGGTGAGTAGTTTGGCGGCAATATCACCTGTATTACTAATGGTAATGGTATACGAAAATACATAGCGATTTTGAGTTGGTGCTGATTGATCTTCTATATAGGAAGTTTTTACCTTGACCTTGATATCGTATTCAGGAGCTGTTGTCATAATCAAAAATCACCACCACTAGATTGCAAGTTATAATTAAATGTTTTTGGCGCAAATAAAAAAAGCAGTGCTAAATCATTGTGTTTCATTTAACCTTTAAAGTAAATACATATTTACATAAAATTTTATTTTACGGCCTTTTTTCGCACTTTAACAACGACACCACCTGCCAAAATAGCAGTGGTCTCGGTTAGATTGGCATGTTTCGCCAGTAGCTGTGCCAAATCGGAATTCTTGGGGTTGTTGTGGTCAAAGACCATATGGGTTAATTTGTTAAAACTTTTCAGAAGCTGCTCTTCATTCACGGGATTTGTTGGTATGGGCAAAATATCACGTCTACAAGCTACCATGGTCCTTGCCGGCCATTGGCTGGCAGCTAAGAAATCTTTGTCGTGATCAGACGCCTCTTTTGCTATGGCTTTTATCACTTCATCCTCAGGGGCCAATATACCACTTGCCACATAATTGGCGTAGGTTTTTTCTGCTTGCATAAAAATAGTGGTAAATATGAAGAGTACTGCCATTACTATTCCGCGTTGGCCGGCAAAGCTTTGGCTTTTAATTCTACTATTGAGGCTAATGATAAGTGGAATACCTCGATAAATCAGGTATGTCATAGCTACGAGTGACCAATTTAGGTCAGCTGCTACAAATCCAATAATTATCGCAAGAATCAGACAGGTAAGCATGAAGTTGTCGCTAAAGTGTCTTATGTCTCGGAATAAAAGAAAAGCTATCAGTAGTATGGGTAACAGACCCGCCTTCCACGAAGGTAAAGCGGTTGCTAAAGGTGTATGCCCAAAAAAGGCTATACCGATTGTGTTTAAGGGATTGCTGAACCAGGCGATGCTGATCCAACCAGTTTGCATTGCAGTCACAAAAAAGGCGGTAATGACCAACCCGATCCAAACTTGCTTTTGTTGTTTATTTGATTTTGGATTAATATACCAATGCCAAGCTATTGCCAGTGGATAGGCTAATCCCATGGGGTGTAAGCTTATGGTAGTAGCCACTAATAACATCTGAATAAAATACAGGCTGCTTATTGAGTGGGGCGATGCGCGATATTTTTTATCCAGAATAAAACCCATTGCAAATAAAAACAGACAATAGGGACCCACACCAATGGCGTCTATTTGTAAAATTGTGGCAGGTACTATGAGAAGAAGACCCGTCGAAATTAGCGCTGTTTCCTGCGATGAAGTATCGCGACTCCATATATAGAGTGTCATTGCAGCGACAAACATAAATAAGGCAGTAAATACCTTGGCCGCTAATATACTGCCGGGCCAATAGAGTCCTAAGGGTAAAAACAATAGGCCACGAAAATCGGGTCCGCCAAAGGTAACGCTCGAATTAATGATCTGGTCCGATACTGACCAAATAAGTAAGAGGGCATGTGCGGCGCCTTCGTCTAAGCCAAAGGTGTCCAGTCTCAATAGTCCAAAACCTAACAGCGCGCTGCCCCAAATGGCTAAAACGATTAACATCCAATATTTGGTGGGTAGTGTAAATTGCATCAATTGACCTTCGTGAAATTGTTTAATCTAAGTTGATTCTAGAGATTTTTATTATTATAAAATTATTATTTTTTAACAATGATATCATAATCTCAGTAATTGGGTGTGTAGCGATACGAAACTATTTAAACTCCAGCTGAAGCATCTTACCGCCTGTTTCATCTGCCAATTTTTGGTAGGCCCAATTCGTATCCGGGTTCGAGCGGCCCAATGGTATAGCAAATACGGGGCTCGGAATTAGGAAATAATGAATTTTGTCAGCGCTGGGTTCATCGCCTAAGATGATGTAAGCGCCAGGTTTGGGGGCTGCCTTGGCTGCATGAGTAAATCCTATACCGATGGTTTCCTCCGAGCCGATAAATGGTGCACCTTCCATAAAGCGGTCAAACATGCTGCCCATAGAGCCGGTGTAGGTTTCCGTCTTACCATCCGAAAACCAGGTGATCGCATCGAGTTTTTTGCCAGAGCGGATCACAATAATCCTTAAGACCGGGATTATGAACGTTGTGACGCCATGCATAGAACCTGTTGCGTCGACCATTAAATGCAATGTTTCCCCCGGTAGGTCTTTTAAACCTTTTACAAATAAATCAAAATCTTTACGTTTGCCTTCGGAGCGGCTCATACCAACCGCGGATAGGGCCTGCTCCATTTGCGACTCGGCGGTCATGGTGACAATTGAATCCATATTACCTAATAATTTTTCGTTTCTGCCTTTCGCGGCATCCAAGGCTTTTTGTAATGTAACAATATCTTTTTTCATTTTTGGGATTTGATATTGCTCGGCTAACTTTGATGTAATTAATATAGTGACCAATAAAAAAACAAAAGTAGCCAGCATTAAAAGCGCGATATCTGAAAAACTTTCGTGAATATTGGGCGGAGAGGCGCGACGATTTTTTCTCATAGTTAAACCTAAATTTGTAAGCTCTTAGCATCTATTCTCGTCGAAAACTATTGATAAACACTCGCCACCAGGCACCTTGGTTCATGCGTTTTAATTGGAACTCTTCACGCAATGTTTCCAAATATATCTTACGCTGCCTAATGGTTTTATCTAAATGCTTGTTTTCATTTTCAGTATGTCGTAGCTGCTCGAGTTCTGCGGCAAAATTAGCCATAACAGATTTTGATTCTTCTAGATGCTTATGTAATAAGTCAATGGATTTCGTAAGCGTATTGACTTCGGCGTTAAGTTTGCGTACATCCCTTTCAACAGACGGTTTGAAGTCGGCCGAGCAATACACCAGGCATATCCTTGTTAGTGCGTTTTCCAAACTGTCAATACCGTTTTCGTCAATGTGGGCAAATACTCTCAATAATACGCCACCGAGCACGGATCCCAATAATGTGGTATAAAACGCCGTTCCCATGCCACCCATGGCGCCCTTAAGACCCTGTAACAACTGGTCCTGGTCCTCACCTAGTGCTTCTAGTGAGCTGGTTAAGCCGGTTAAGGTCAGCGTCAATCCTACTACCGTCCCTATGAGGCCTAAGGTGATTAAGAGATTGCCAATGACTTCCAGTGCATGTGAGCTGCGTCGATAGAGGGCGAATTCCACATCCACCAGTGCCTCGGTATTAAGGTCGCCATTATTATTGATTATGGTTTTCAGGGACTGAAAAAAACTGGCGACACAAAGCGTTTTTGTTGTTTCCTCGATACCCATCCAACCTTTCGTTTTTGCAATGAGTTCAAGTTTGTCCACTTTTATGGATTCAAAGGTAATAAATATGGTTAAAACAAAACTTGTCATTAAGCCTAAAATGAACAAGGCGATAATAGCCCAAGTAATACGTGTCGTATCGTTGCCCACAAATGCTAATACATCGGTGTTGCTGTACATACTGGCATAGATCACAATTGATGCGGCGCACCATGCTATCCATAATACCAGGGCGCGAAATCCGCGTTGTATCATGTTGAATCCTCGTTAAACATTATTGTTGTTTTTTAGTTATCGTAAAAAACTTAGTGTATAGCTAGGGTATTGTTTGTTAACTAATTTCAATATTTATGGGTAAGCATTTTTATGATGCTTTTTTAATCTGATGTTCGACGTATCTCATAATATTAATTGTTGTGTTGCAACTAACTCCTTGTAAACAAATGTACTTTTAAATCTGTTAGGCAATGAAAGATTATTATTCACAAAAAAACTAAGTCTTTTGCTTGGCTTAGTAGTATGCTCAATGATATATTTAATCGCAACAGTCCTTGTCATTGAGTCTTAACGGTGTTATAAATTCCGCCGATAGATATCAAAATTATATTTTGGGTAATAATAACAGAGGGGAGAACCAACGTGTTAACTACTGGGGAAATTTTTATTATATATCTCATATCAACAGTTGTATCATTTGGTGTTGCAGCACTGATGCTCAAGAAGAATTCATAATAAGCTTTTAAAATCTATCAATATATCTGCTGGGTAAAGGATCTAATTTCATTTAGATAGCGCCTGATTTAGCCGTTGCTACCAACTTTTTGGTGGTCAGTGCAAACATTATTATATTGGTGTAAAGATTTTTGGTTTTAGAATAAAAAGAAAGTAATAATTGGGCATCAAAGCAGGTTTTTGATTAGCGGTGTATCAAACACAGTTTGATTTGAAGCCTGAAGATAATAAATTATGGGAGGATGTATACTATGCAACGGTCATTTAAAGTGGGGGTCGCGCTAGCAGCTTTTGCTACCGCAATGTTTTCAACGTCAGTAATGGCGAGTGAGCTTCCTGCGTACAAAGATTTAGGGAATCTTGAGAACGGCAAGAAAATCTTCACAGACGGCAAGGGTGATGTCCCAGCTTGTACAAGCTGTCATGGACCCGATGGCTTAGGCGAAGATTCAATGGGTACGCCTAGACTAGCAGGCCAAGGATTTTCGTTTTTAGTAAAACAACTAGAAGACTTCGCCACAGATAAACGCATGGATACCACCATGTATATTATGAACAACAATGCAAAGGGTTTGTCCGAACAAGACAGGCGTGATGTGGCTGCATACGTTGCCAGTATTGATAAGCCAGTTGGCGGTTCTGATATGAAAGCCGTAAAAGAATTAGGCACTACTCCGGTCGGAGTACGATATATTGGAAAAGGTCTTGCTCAATACGGCGCACCAGAGCGTGGGATTCCAGCCTGTCATTCATGTCATGGATACAATGGTAGAGGGGCATTTCCTATCTATCCTCGTATTGGCGGTCAAAAATATGTTTATTTGGTGGGTCAACTCAAGAAATGGCGTGATGGTTCACGTGCCAACGACCCTATGTCTCAAATGCAAATAGTGGCTAAAAAAATGTCTGATGAAGATATTTATAATGTTTCTACATTTCTGACTTCTGCGCCACAAACAACGATAGGTAACGCCAGGGTACCAGAGCAACGTTAGACTTAAGTACGGGTGAAATAGTTTTCTAAAAATCGTATTTTCGTAACTTATGGAAAAGGGCGGATTATCTGCCCTTTTTCTTTATATATGTGTATAAAGTAATATTTAGTAGTAGATGAAAATGGCAAAGAAACAGTCGTTAAAAACCGGTGAAAAAGTGTTGTTCAGTATTGTTGTTGTGTTTATTATTTTAGCAACAATTGCTTACATTATTATGGAAACTGTACGCTTGACTTCTGATAAGCCTATGTTTGTCAGCAAGACCAATTACACTTTTTCTGCTGAGGGTGCCGAAGGTTCAGCAATATTCAGGAAGGCTCGTTGTACCTCTTGTCACCGCGCACTGCGAAATGGCACTAATATGGGCTTGTCCTTGGATGGTGTAGGTTCGGCGAGGACCTATGATTGGTTATACCAGTTTCTGAAAGAACCAGAAACGACCTACGGCGCCAGAACACTCGATCATGGTGATGCACCTAAAGAAGCCGCCTATGTTATGGCTATGCCAGACAAGGACATACGAGCTATGGCGCGGTTTGTGTCCGAACTCAAGGCCGAGCAAGGTTCGTCATCTGCACCCATGCCACCCGATGGACGTTCGGAGTTTATCGACAATATGGTAAAAGCCTGGGCACCCCCCGAGTGGGATGAAAAATATAGTGACATTCGCAACAAAAAGCCAAGCGAGGAGTAGTTTTTTAAGTGTCTGAATTTAGTGACAACGAATATTCTGATAAAGAATATACGCGTTATACCTTGTGGTTTATTTACGCCTGTATCATTTATAGCATTATAGGGTTTTCTTGGGGCGCCTTAATGGGGGGTATCTCTGAATTCCGCTATTTTGTCGACCATCGGCTTCACGGTAATTTGATTGTAAGGGCGCATACGCATATCAATCTTTTGGGCTGGGTGGAAATGGCAATATTTGCTGCCTTATATTATGTTATTCCGCGACTCGTAAAACGCCCGATATACAGTGTTAAACTGGTTAAATGGCATTTTTGGGTACACAATTTTGGCCTGATTGGCATGGTTGTTTTTTTTACGGCAGCGGGAATTGTCGGTGGCATCGCCAGTGTCGACTCAACACCAAGTCAGATTGAAGCACTGGTAAAACCCTTTCTGGCAACCATGGGCTTGTTTGGTACTATGGTTCTGCTCGCCAACTTTATTTGGGCCTTTAATTTATTCAAAACCTGTATAGGCTGGGATCGACAATGAATATTAATGTCACAAAATTACGGATTTTATGGGTGCTTACTTGCCTGAGTATTTTGCTGTTGCCCGCTTGCACCATTGATAACAGTAAACTAAAAATAGGCATGCAGGCGCCTAGCCTGGTAACTAAAACGCTGGCCGATGTAGGTGGCGATTTTAGCCGTATTACAACCTATCGTTATCCCGATGAAAGAATGTACCAGGTATCCCTAGATAAGGCCTTGCTTTCAGAAAAGACCATTGTGCTTGAGTTTGCAACACCAGGGCACTGTACGGTTTGTGATAAACAATTACAAATGATGAAAGGCTTGCTCAATAAGTACCAGGATGAGGTCATTTTCATACACTTGGATCAATATCAAAATCCTGAAGCATTTAAGGTTTTTGGCATAATAGGAGACCCCTGGACCTATGTTATCGATAGTGGGCAAATAGTTCGCTATAAGCAAGCCGGTAGAATGTTATATAGCGAACTAGACATGATTATTCGTTCCTTAACTAAATCAGTTGATACAGCCGAGCATAGTCAATCAAAAAAAGAAAAAAATGGCAAAGTCTGAACAATATAATTTACATAAAGATAAAACCGGTGTGATGTGGGATTTGCTAATGTATATCCCAACAGTGGGTGGCCTGGGTATTGGGGCGTTTATCTTTTGGTATAAACCCAATCATGGGCTTGCCTACCTCTTATTTTTCTTGTCCTGTTTCTTTTTTTATCAAGGCGTGCACCGTGTTTTAGAGCGCCTCATTCTATTGCCCAAGTCGCCTGTTAGTCTGAATGTTTCTAAACAAGGCGTGCATTTAAAATTGCGCAATGGTGATTTGGTTGATTTGGTGAAAAATGTTCGATATTTTACAGACTACGCTGGTAAATCTTTTGGTCTCACGGGGATGGATGCGGCGGGTGGCCAGCGAAAATACGTGTTTCATAAAGGGCAATTTTCAGGCCAAGCAGAGTTCAAGAAAATCGGTGGCTTATTAAAGCCGTTTACTTAAACTCGGTCTAAAGTATGTAAGAAAAATGAGGAATTGCGTAGATTTAATCGAGGTCTAATTAACTTTATTGTAGGTATTATTGTAGATAAGAGTGTTATCGTTTTCTGCGTTGTTTGATTATGTCTAGTCCCAAAAAGATGACAATACCAAGTCCAACTGTACAGACCGCGATGATGGTCATGTTTTCAGTTTCCGGTTCCACTAAACCACCGATAAACATATGTACTGTATAGCCTAAGATGAAAACAAAGCTAATGGCTACAATAACAACAATGATGACATCTTTCATAGTGTTTGGGGATTAATTCCAGGATAATAGACAGACAATATAATAACAGAATTTACATGAAAAGTTGTAGCAAGCAATGATTAAAAGAAGATGTATTAGCACAACTTAAAACATGCAAATCCCTAGTGAATCCCTAAGTTATTTAATAAATCAAATAGTTGCATTAAAATGCTTGACCTAATCATCGACATATGACACGATTTCGAGTCTATAAAATCGTGGAAAGTATTCATACAAAATATTTGGTGGATGAGCCGTAATATTTTAAAATGCACAAATAAAATAAAATTAATAGTTACGCGCCTACGATAGATAACGCGTCAAATATAGAGGGGAGAGCAACAGGATGAAAAATCCATTTTTACTGACTTTTGTTTCAGGTATGGTCACAGGTATGGGTAACGGCAGTGTGTTTGGTGCTGCATTATTGTGTTTCCTGGGACGCGGCGGATTTGAAGATTGGGGCGGTTGGGGAGCGACGGCATATGATCCCACTACCTTCACTGGATTTATTGATGTAGCAATGATCGTATTCGGCCTTGCGTTTTACATCACACTGCATATGGCGCTTAATCGTCACAACCAGTTAGAAATGAACAGTGCAAGTTCGTAATCACAGATTATTCATTTAAATAAATTTATCCAGATAATATAAGGGGAAAAAATTATGACAATGCTTGCATCAGTATTTTGCATAGCTCTGGCCTTTTCCAGCATGTGGTTCGGTTGGTATTTATTAATACCTCGTGACAGCTTGAAAAACCAGCGCTAATTGTCGAAATAACAATAAATCGGGAGGGGTGATTAATGTTTAAATATTTATTTGCTAAAGAAGATGATATACCAGCTGGTTCGGCAGCGATCTTCTTTGGTTATTCTTCAATCTTATGGTTCATTGTAGGAACCGGCATAGGTTCTTTTAATGCAGCCAAACTGGCGTTTCCAGATTTTGTGACTGGTGAAATAATGTGGTCGTTTGGCCATATGCGTCAAGTCCATGTTTTAGCGGTAATTTTGGGTTGGATATCCATGGCCTTTGCCATGGCGATGATGTACATCACACCTGCGCTGGGTAATACCAAGTTATGGTCAGAGAAATTGGGTGTATGGAATTGCCTTATTTGGAATCTTGGCTTAGCCGTTGGTCTTACCTTACTCTGGTTTGGTATGTCTTCTGGCCGTGAATACTCAGACATGATTTGGCCTATTGATTTAGCCATTATTTTTGGAATTCTATTACCACTAGGTATCAATGTATGGATGACCATTAAAACGCGTCGCACGCAGGGTATCTATACCACAAACTGGTTTTTCGGTGCGGCAACATTCATGGTAATCATTGTATTTACCGTGGGTAACTCACCAGAGTTTTTCCAATTAACCGGTTTAACCGAAGCCTATCTAACTTGGTGGTTCGCACATAACGTGCTAGGTTTGTGGATTACACCCGTTGCAGCGGCAATATCGTATTATGTGGTACCCAAAGTAACCGGCAACCCGCTTTATTCACATCGAATTGGCCATCTTCACTTTTGGTCAGTGGTCGTATTCTATTCCACACCAGCAGCCCACCACTTAATGTCAGCACCATTACCAGAATGGTTGAAATCATTCGCATCGGTTGAAGGTGTATTGATTTTGGTACCGGCCATTGCTTTTGTATCTAACTTGTTGTTAACAATGTCTGGTAAATGGAAAATGTTTGTTGAAAACATTGAAATCAAATTTACCATTACGGGTGTGCTGTTAGCCATACCGCTTAATATGCAAGGTGGCTTTCAACAGACTCGTGCCATTAACTGGTATGTACATGGTACGGGTTGGATTGTTGCGCATGCCCATCTGGCACTATTAGGCTTTTCCACATTCTTGGAAGCGGCCGCAGTGTATTATGGTCTACAAACTTTATTGAGAAGAAAACTCTACTCATTAGCATTAGCTAACTTCCACTTCTGGATGCTATTGATTGGGTTCTCAACTTATTGGATCTCGATTACTATTGCCGGATTGATTCAAGGTGCTGGTAAGATCTATGAGGTTCCTTACATTGATGTTGTAATTGCTGAGCACCCCTACATGATCGCAAGATGGGTAGGCGGTACTATGGTTTTCCTTGGCAACTGTGTATGGCTATTTAATATGTGGAAAACAATGCGTGAAGGTACATTGATACCTGCAGGTCGTTTACCACACGAATTGGCCTACGAACGCTAAAACTAAAAAGCTAAAATTATTATAACTATTTGGGAGGAAAACCATGGCTTTTAGAGAATATACAATTGGAGCGCGAATGTTTGGTCTGGCATTCGGTACGTCCATGTTCATTACCTTATATATGCCAGCAATGGATATACGTAATGTATCAGTGACGGAAATAGGCCTGGAACGTCAGTTATCTTTTGGACGAGTCGGTGGATTTAGTTACGAAGATCCTTTTCTTAGGGGGGATGCTAAACCAACGACTGTCGATATTAGTGTTGATCCAAATACTGGCGCACCCATTGAGCCTACTCGGGCATACGTTTATCCGGCTGGAACACCTTTTCCAAACGGTATACGTCATCCATTAATCTTGGGTGATAAACCCAAAGCGGCAAGTCTTGACAAGGGCAAGATACTGGACGCCGTGGAAGCACAAGGTGCCGTTTTTGTTGTCCGAGTTGACGACAGTGGCGGTGAAGCAGTTCCTTATATTGAAAATGCCACAGCGATACATGGTTGGAAGCCAGAAGCGACTATGGCAAAGGCCTCTGACGCGGACAGTTATCACATTGGTAAAGGCAAAATCATGTTCGTTCGTGAGGGTTGCTGGTGGTGTCATACCCTGTTACCTGAACAGACTCAAGATTGGCAGTATTTTGGAGCCCCCCCTATGTTGGGTGACTTCAATGGTGAATCACCTACTGCATTTGGTTCAGACCGAAAAGGTCCTGACTTGACTCACGTGGGTTCGCGTAACTCTTCGCGAGAATGGATGGTAATGCACTTTTTCAATCCTCGCCTGGTCCAGCCACATTCGATTATGCCTCGTTATGATTACCTATGGGGTGCGAAGGATAGCGGTGGAAACACTATTGATTTTGATGCGTGGCGTGCACAGTATGATAAATACGCAGCTAACGAGACGGTCTATCCGCCTGAAGTTCCTCTGCCTGCAAAAGACAGTGAAGCTCGTGCATTAATCGATTTTGTTTTGAATCTTAAATAAGGGAGATCAATAATGGCTTGGAAATTTGATAATCCGTTATTCAGTCTATCAACAGACGACCAGAATGAAGAAGCGGTAAAGGTATGGGAAGGTGAGAGCCTTGGTGGTATCGCGGAAAATAACAACCGAGTACCACAACCTGTAGTGGGTCTATTGATTCTTACCATCATAACGGCTTTCTTGGTAACGGCGCCTCTATGGGGGCAACGCCCAAATGCTGCAATGTATGAAGAGTATATTGCCCTAATGGATAGCCCGGAAGTTATGGCTATTGCAGGTGATGATAAGAAAATGGAGTTTATCGTTAATAAGGTAAAATCTGCAGGTTCAAAATGGGCGGCCTTACAGGAAAGACACCCCTTAGAAATGGACGATTTACGTTTGATTAAGGGGCAGGTTGTGGAACTGCAACGCAAGGGTGCTCATATGGAAGAGTATACCGTTTTGGGAAACAAGTTAACCCTTGCTAACTTCGAAGGCAATCTTCGCGAAGACGGTACACGAATGAGGACTCAACCCTGGTGGGATTTAGGTTATACAATTGATATCTTTTTTATTGTGGTTTTTATTGTGTCGGTGGTTGTGACAATTAAAAGGTTACCTAATAATTCCTGGGTACCTGATCATACTAAGGCACACTAAAATATTACTAATAGTTTGGGAGACAGCATATGTTAGATTTAGATAATGGCCCTTTTGCAATGCTAATATGGATCTTTACGGTCTATACCGCGCCTTTTATTTACAGCTTTTTCGTTGATAAATTCGATAAAGACAAAGAAGGTATTAGCACCTACGGTAGGTAAATCTCACACTAAGGTGTATAATAAGCCATGCCATTCATCCGAATGGCATGGCTTTTGTTTTATATAGATTAAGTAGTGTTCATCCATAAACGAACACTAAGTTGTATTAATAGTTTTTAGGCACACATCAAATGTTGGACTCATTTCTAAACTTTTGGGCAGATTCCCCAAATCTTTCGATCCTGGTAGAAGACGCGAAACAGCAACCTTTTGGGGTTGATATGAGCATCGAGAGTATGAGTTCCCAACAATTTAGTGTTGGAATTTTCTACTTTCTGGTTGTCGCCATAATTATCTTTGTGGGTATTGCTTTTTTATATATGTTCAAAGATAAGACGAACAAACTGAAAACGGGTGAAAAGTGGTTGTTTGTCTGGATATTATTTGGAGTAGTGGTAGCGGTTGGCTTCGGGGCCGCGCAAATGATGCACGGGTATCTGTTTTAGGAGACAAATATGTCTGAATATCTCAATTCTTTAGAAGACGGCTGGACCATTTATTTATGGTTGGTTGCCGGTGTAGCAATTATTGTTGCCGCCTTAGTGGCCATTCGTTGGGCATCAAAAAATGACCAGTTTGATGAAGACATCAAATACGTGGTCTTTGACGAAAACGACAAGGATAAAATGGATCCAGAAGAATTTAAAAAGGCAATGCAAGTAAATAAAGATCAAGAAATCCTTCGGGATGAGTACTTGGAAAAGGAAAGACAAGCGAAACAAAAAAAGAGGGCATCGTAATAATTTCATGAAAGCTGGTGAAAAAAATATCCTTATAGGTATTGTGGTATTTATGGCAGTTGTAATGGCGTATCGAACATTTGTCATTTCACGAGATGGTGGTGACAAGGGCATCCCGTTTTATTCCACAGCGTCCAAAGAGCTGCAGAACGAAGCCCTATTATTAATGAAAAAGCTAAAGTGTCGTGACTGTCACACACTTTGGACGCAACGCAATATCATGAAGACTGTGCCTTCTCCACCATTGGATGGCATTGGATCACTACGTGATGAAGAATGGTTTTTCAATTATTTTTCAGCAAAGGACCCGCAGGCAATCCTAGCTTCCAGGCTTAAGCCAGAGTTTAGAATGCCTTCATACGTCGCTCTCCAGGAGGACCAACGCAGATTACTCGCAAAGTACATGGGTAGTTTAAAGGTGGAAGACTGGTATCTGGAAGAAACAAAAAAGAAGGAATATGAAAAACTCACTGGTAAGAAGTATACACCATGACTAAGGCGCGGTTTGCAACAGGTGCTCTGGCTTTAATGGTTGGCTGTTTGGTTAACTATGTCGGCGATAGAATACTGGGTGTAAGGATAGAGTTATTTTGGGGTCTGCAAACCTTTAATTTTATCTGGTTTCTCCAGTTGTTTATTCTACCTGTCTTGGTCGGCTGGTCGGTCTCGGCAGTATTTGGTTTGGGTGGTAAGTGGTTGTGTTATTTTCCTCCTTTTATAGTACGCTCTATTGCGTATTGGGAATCACTTTATCTCATTGGTATACCCGAAGGCGCTCATTTAATGCCGGTGGGTTGGTGGTTGTTTTTTGTTATTCTAGCTGTGGAAAGTGCCGCCATTGGCGGAGTGCTGGGTGAAATTATGATTAAGCGTATCTATGGCCGGACCTCGCCGGAAGAAGCTAAAAAACAACTCATTCAGCCCGGGGATAATAATTCTACTTCTGGTAATGAGTAGTCGTCACAATGAAGTCACAGCAAAAAAAACCTATTGAAATAGATCCCGCTGAACGCCAGCGACGTCACCGTTATTTAATCGCAACATTAGTCACTTGTCTTACTCTGGCTATGTTATTCGGTACTGCACATGTGGTTAAACTCGGGTCCAACCGCATGGAAGATATGCGATCTAAGGCCAGTTACGACTTAAAGGATGAACATAAACACATACGCGCGGCCGGTGAGGATATTCAAGCACATCGAGTCCATGAAGAACAGAGCAACGCGTCTAAGACCTATGAGCTGGCAGAAGTGCAAAACATGATTACAGCGGAAAAATGGTTGGAAATTGAAATCATGGTATTAATTCCGGCCGGCGAAACTGTGATTGGCACGAATTCCGAGCGTGCTGACATTCAGGATCAACCCCAACATATGGTCAATTTGCCAGGCTATTATATTGATAAATATCCTGTAACCAATGTGCAATATGCAAAATTTGTCGCAACGACAAACCACCGGCCACCACTCGATTGGGAGCTAGGTAAAATACCGGATAAAAAGAATTTACATCCCGTGGTCATGGTGTCTTGGTATGATGCCCAGGCTTATTGTGAGCATGCAGGTAAACGCTTACCCACAGAAATCGAGTGGGAAAAAGCCGCCCGTGGTAAAGACGGCAAGCGTTGGCCGTGGGGTGATACTATGTTACCCACCAATTTAAATACCTATTACAACGTGGGCTCCACAACGCTAGTGACACGCTACACACAAGGTCAAAGCTCATATGGTGTATTTGATATGGCGGGTAATGTGAGTGAGTGGACAGCAAGTGATTTTATACCCTACGCTGGTTCATCAGCACCTGCTACTTTGTTTAAACCCAAAATGATGACAGAGTCCACAAATCCTCTGGATAGAGCCATGAAGGTGGCCGATCTTAAGACAGTAGAGGGTGTTATCTATAAGGTTCGTCGTGGCGGCTCATGGAAAAGCGATCCATTTGCATCTTCAGCGTATCACCGTAATTTTTCAATGCCGCATTATGCGTCAGATTTTTTTGGCTTTCGATGCGCAAAGGATAGTTAGATATGAATATCCAGAAATTGTTAAGTACAATAATCCTACTTTTTACCACACTCAATGTGTATGCAGCCGATAGCTATCGTTTCTTACACGTAACGATCGACACTCCCTGGGCCATTTTTATATTTTTATTATTTATTATTATGTTTCCCTTTGTATTAATGGCGATTTTATACTGGTATTTTGCCTTTAAGAAAAACAATGAACCCGAAAATAATATTGAAAAAACCCTACAGGACTGAGTTTCTCCTAGACTGATATGCGCGAGCTAATACCCTATTTTTCCCTATTGATCATGACCTTTATTATTACTGCATACAGTAATAGCGTGTTGGCACAGAGCGAAACTCACCAAGATGAAAGTCAGGTTATGCATGCCTTTACCTCTAAAGAGGTCAAGGACAGTGAGATTATTGCCATTGATGAGAAACAAAAGCGCGTTGTTATGTTTTTTCTCGGCGTACCTTTATTGATCCTACTCTTTGCCACCGGTGCTCTGGGAATTGCCATGGGAGTCTATGGTAAACAGGTTTTTGTGGCGCATATGATCTGTGCGGGTCTTAGTATGACATTGGCCTTGGGGCATGCTGTTGTTGGAATTGTTTGGTTTTATCCTTTTTAATGCGTGTTTAGGATGCTGATGCTATGCCAGTTAACGCGCTCACTCCTCGCAATGTTCGTTTACTAATATTCCTCTATCTCTTTTCGGGTACAAGCAGCCTTGCTTATGAAGTGTTGTGGGCCCGTATGCTCTCAATACAATTTGGCGTCAGTATTTTTGGTGTGGTTGTTACGGTTAGCGCTTTCATGTTGGGCCTTGGCTTAGGCAGTCTACTGGGAACAAGAATTCTCCGTAATATTAAACGAATGTTGTTTACGTTCGCTGCTATAGAAGCGGGTATTGCTGTTATATCACTGTTGTTACCATTGGTGTTTGAGAACCTTGAATTAGTCTTAATGGATCTTGCCGCTCAATGGACAGTAGTGGCGTGGCATCAATTGCAGTTTGTTATGGTATCGGTATTGTTGTTTTTGCCTGCACTATTAATGGGTATTGGCTTTCCAATGATGCTCAACGTGCTTAGGCACAGTAGCGCAAGTATAAGCCAAGTATATGGACTTAACGCGCTGGGGGCCGCCATAGGTGCGCTAATACCTTTAGTCTTATTACCAAGCTTGGGTTGGTTGGGCGCAATACAATCGGTTGCCGTGATTAGTATCGTTGTGGCCATTGCTGTGGCGATGATAGCATTCAACACAGCCGAGTCAGAAAATCTTCAGGCATCTGTATCGCATCCAAAATTATTAAACTATAAGAGTAGCATGCTAGCTTATGCAGGAATTGGCGCGGCCGCCATTATTCTTGAAGTAGGCTGGACGCGTTTGTTCGGTATGATATTGCTACGCACAGAATATGTCTTAGCTATTATTTTGGCAGTCTATTTAATAGGCATTGGAACGGGTAGTTTGCTGGCAATAAAAATGCGACAGGCCTATTGGTTTACCCTATTACCTATCGCAGCCGGTGTTTTTTCCATTCTCACACTATGGTTTACGCCTATTTTGGCAGCACAAGTTAACACGGGAGACCATCATTCACTATTTAGTGTAATGTTGTGGCAGGGAGGTGCCATAGCTCTGCTAACCTTACCTGTGACCTTAGTCTTGGGTGCCTGGTTGCCCTTAATTACGGAGAAAATGGGTAACGCCAGAGGCTTGGGTGCCTATTTGTATGGCGTAAATTCAGTTGGCGCTGCAATAGGCGGGCTGGTAGGCGGATTTTTGTTAATACCCAATATTGGCACCAATGGCACGATTATCCTTGCCGCCCTCATATTATGTGTTTTAGGACTCACCTGGGCCAACAAAAAATCAGCTTGGTTTGCTGTACCTCTAATAGTTGTGACTGCTTTTCCAGTAGCAAGTATGTCCACAGTCGCTCAATTAAAACCCAATATTTATGCCAATGCTATAGATTTATATCGATATGAAGATGCCATCAATATTACCCATGTGATTGAGCGCGAAGATGGACAACGAATCTTGTTATCAGATTTGCAAAGAATGGATGCTTCTTCAGATCCTGCCGCCATTGAAGCACAAAAGAATCAGGCCAGACTTCCATTATTGCTCCATGAAAACCCTCGCTCTGTTTTGTTTCTGGGCTTGGGTACCGGCATATCCGCGGCAGGTTCTTTGGCCTTTCCACAATTAGAAAGGACTGCGGTGGAAATATCACAAGGGGCTATAACTGCGGCCGGGCAGTGGTTTCAGCAGGTTAATATGGATGTTATAAAAGACATGCATATTGTGCGTGATGACGCCCGTCGATACTTAATGAGCACAACGAATAATTACGATGTAATTATTGGAGATTTGTTCCATCCTGACATGGTGGGGCGCAGTGCCTTGTTATCAACCCAGCAATTTCAACGTGCCAAGTCACGCTTGTCAAATAATGGTTTGTATGTGCAGTGGTTGGCTATTAATCAATTTGATGTGGCGTCATTTGAGGTCGTCTTAAGGAGTTTTAATAAGATATTTCCAAACAGTGTTATTTTTGTGGATGCGTTTAGACTTGCACTGGTAGGACCCAAAAACCAATTAAACGATGTTGCCGCAATAACGGCCAATATGCAGCGCTTGTCAGCTGAACAACAAGAACAAGCCCTTGGTGGGGAAGGTATTTGGACATGGCTGGGTCGATATTGGGGACACATCGACGTCGGTACTGGCATTACACAAGAAGAATGGGCGCCACAAATTGAATATAAACTTCCCGTGGCTCGTTACAATGGTGATTTAGATTTAGTAAAGTTACTGGATTATCTATTACGCAAACGAGTTCATGTAAAAGTCGCCATAGCTGATTTAGTCATCACAGAATCCGACAAACAGAGATTTGAACCGGCGTTCATTGCTACAGACCTGGCACATAGAAGTTGGTTAGCGTTTTTAACTAAGCAGACTTCGGCAGGGCAAAGGGATTTACAATTTGCCTACAAGGCCAATCCCATGGATCGTTGGATTGGCTTTGCCATTGCCGATGGTGTAATGGCCAGTCTGCCGCCAAATAATGATGCGCCTAATACAAAAAAGATTTTGGAGTCGGTGCTCAAGGTAAGACCCGATCACCCTGAAGCCTTACGTCGTTTGTGGCAAATTTCACAGCAATCAGGCGACATTCAACGGGCCGATTCTTTACGTAAACGGTTGTTGGATATTAGCCCTTTTGAAAAAACCTAGCGCTAAGGTAAGCGATATAAGGTATTGATCTTAAATAAGATTATGTAGAGTGTGTAATCTCTGAAACTATGGTAATCTGTACAAATGTCAAGCAGTAATCCCTTATCTGATATTCCAATTAATGTTGTATCAAATTCCCCAGGACGTAAGCTCCATTGGCAAAGACGTGGCTTACAAATCTCGACTTTGTTATTAGCCTATTTGATTCCCATTAGTGGATTGTTTCGCATTGACCCTATCGCCGGTGCCTTTGTTATATTAGATCGACAAGTCTGGTGGTCTGATTTTTTTCTGGTATTCGGTGTGTGGCTCAGTATCGCCTCAGGCTTGGTGATGTTGTATTCGTTTGTGGGTACTGCCTTTTGTGGATGGTCCTGTCCACAAAACACACTCTCAGAGTGGGCCAATCTCATTACACGCAAACTATTGGGTAAAAGAGCCGAGGTTCAACTCAATGGTGGAAAAATGGCTGTGGGTAGCAAACGCAACACCTGGATAAATTGGGCCATACTGGCCTTGTTGATAGTGGCCGCATCCTTGGTATTAGGTTTGTTGCCATTATTGTATTTTTACCCACCTGCTGTCATGTGGGATTTTATAAGCTTTCAGGCCAATGATTCCCTGGCCTCATCTTTACATTATATTTATTTTATAATTGTTATACTGTTTGTCATTGATATAGGTTTTATTCGACACTTTTGGTGTCGATTTATGTGCATCTACAAAGTATGGCAACATGGTTTTAAAACCAAGCATACCTTACACATCGCCTACGATGATACTCGTGCGGATCTCTGTGCCAAGTGTAATTATTGTACCAAGGCTTGTTTTATTGACCTCGATCCACGTAATACTGAAATATATGATACCTGTATTAACTGTGGTGAATGCATCACTGCGTGTAATACTTTACAGGCTAAGAACGGGCAAGCAGGTTTGTTACGCTTTGAAGTGGGTGACCAGGTGGCAAGCAAACGTGCATTAATCAAAATACCACTTGCGACCTTATCTTCACGTATTACCTGGACTGTTCCTTTTGTGGCCTTAGGTCTTATAATGTTTGTGTGGGGACTGTTGAGTTATGAGCATTATCATCTTGCCGCTTACCGTGCGGACATTTCACATGGTGCTGAAATAAGGGATTATCGTATCTCCGTATCAAACAAATTATATAAAAATGCGACAGCAAGTATATCAGTTCAGGGTCTACCGGAAGGTGGTTTTACCCTATCCGATAAGGAAATTAAATTTACGAGCGCAAATAGAATTGACGTAAAGCTGCATATACATGCAGATATGCCACCTGGGATACACAGTTTTATAGTCAAAGTTTCAACCGCAGACGGTTGGCAGGACAGTTATCGAGTACAACATTTTGTAGGACGGAGTTAATATGAACACAGACAATAGTGAAAGTGATAGGCCAGTAACTGAAATTAAAAACGAACGTTGGGGTGAAATACCCGAAGATAATTTTGGTTATAAATCGGACGAAGAGCGCAAGGCCAAACGAGGCCTGGAGGACTGGGAGCTAGTTGAAAATATTTCTGTCTCACAAAAAGGTGTGCCCAAATGGTTTTTAGCCGTCATCGTTGCCGTGTTACTAGTGGCTATCGGGCTGAGTTTTCCGTTTTGGGGTGATCGAGTAGGCTATGAACGAGAGTGGATCGATTGGGGTTTTGGCGTTGCACTGCTTTATTTACTAGTATTTGGTGGTTTTGTGTATTTTATGGTGGCTAAATATAGCCCCAGTGTTGATGGTATGCCCGATGAAACGGATCCGTCAAACAGCAATGACAAACAATCGTCAACTAATGCGGATAAATAGTAATTGATCTTTAGAGTAGCCTGGATGAAGCTTGCGGAATCCAGGTAAGATGTGAGTTTATATCCCGGATTCCGCAAGCTGCATCGCTTACATGGATGTAGGTGAGGGGCGCGAGCAGGAGCGGAAGCTTCCAGGCTACAAAAACATTTGATAATATTTGCATGGTTAATAGGATAGCGGTATGAGTAGACAACAAATGAATAGTGTCAGGTTTAATGATTTTCTGGTTGCCAGCTTGATTCTATTTTCTCTGTTGCTTGTATCATGCAGTAACGAACACCAACAAGTCAGTCTAAGCTATCCAGATGCTGACTCAGAGCCGGCGATGTTGTATTTGTCTAAGTGTGGCGACTGCCACGCGGCACCTTTGCCCACGGCTCATACTGCCAAGATGTGGGTGAGTGTTGTTAATAGAATGCAATTCAGAATGATTTCCAAAAAGGTTTTTCCGCTAAATGAAAAAGAGCAGGCCAGTATCCTGCAATATCTGCAAACCCATGCAAAACAAGAATAATAATAATGTTTGTTAAAAGCTTATTGGTAATAGCGTATTGTTTAATTGCCGTCGCGTGCGGGCGTGGCGATGCCTATTTATTGGGGCCGCAATGGTTAGGTGATGTGGAAGTCTATGTAGAAAGCCGACCCGGTAAACCAACAGTCGGTATGAATGAGTTTTTAGTAATTGCAACACACAAAGATCACAAGCCCGCTTATCGATATGTCATATCTATAGGAGTGAAAGGCAGTAATAACTGGATTCAGACCATTCAGGACGGCTATTCAGGCGTCTATCGGCGCGCAACTCGGATTAACGACCCAAGTGTCGATATATTAGCGGTAAAACTGGAAAAAGCGGGCAAAGTAGAAGTTCTGTATTTCCCCTTAAATGTTAAGGCGCTATAGTAATTCACTCATCTTTTATTCCGGTTTTGGACGGTCTGATTCATTTTCGTATATGTTAAACATGAAGCCGGTATACCCCACGAAAATTGGGGAGTGCTAAATGTTATTTATAGAGAATGGATATTCGAAATTGACAACATATTTCCTGTCGCGCAGATAAAAAAGTATATATAAATAACGGTGACAACGAATTTTTAACCAATTCCATACTTTGTTGGTAGTTACGGTTATACCGACTTAATCACAATAGCCGATAAAATCGGCGGATTTCTTCCATCAATCTCGGATGACTGCGCACAAAGTCGGTGAGCAAATCTGCTATATCGGGCTCTTCTTCAAGCAATTTTGATGTGATCGGTGAACTCATAAGCAGTCTATGTCCTTGTTAAAATATACTTAATAACTATTTCGGAGGATTATTTAATTCCTTAAGGGAGCACACTGTATATTAAATCCAGGCACTTAAAAAGCAGCTTTTTGGTCAGTGTACTTCGTTATAGGCTTAATATTATTAAATCAGGATCCTAATTCATCTGAAAAGCTATGAATGTCTTTTAAGTCTTTGAATACAACATATCCGTAATGATGAGAGTTATTAGCAAACCATAGTAATAATCTTGAATGTAGGCAGGTACTTGGCCAATTATCTCTTGTGGTTAAAATTTACTATTATGCTCAAGATTTTGCTGAATAGACCGATTAATATAATTACGACTACCGATTAGCCTTTACTACACCATCGGAAAAATATGATTATAAAATTATGTGGCCACGGATAAGACTCAGACAGGTTTTATTTATAACCTTTACTCTCATCGCGAGCCTTCCGGTGCTAATTTTGGCAATTTGGGTTCAACAATCCGCCTTGGACAAAGAAATTGCAGCGGTTGAAGAAAAACATCTATTAGTTGCACATAATCTTACCGGCGACCTCACACGTTACATTATAGATGTCGAAAGTAGCTTTCGTCTTATTACTAAGAATTTATTGAAGGGCAATGACACTGCTGGAGTGTCGGAGCATTTAGATTCACTCTTTTTAAGGTATATCAGCATCACCGCCAACGACGGCGTGATCAGCAAACAAGTAGTTGCTAAATCAAAGGCACAAACAAATCAATTCCCAGCGGATACCTTAACGCTATTAAGACCCATAATGAAACAGGCCCAATCAGTACCGGAGAAGGTGTTTTATAGCAACATGGTGCGTACAGGCGAAGATGAAACGACGTTTTATTTAGTCCAATCCCTACCAAATGAGCTTTATGTTGTTGGCGCTTTATCAACGAATCATATTTTAGAGGCTCAGAAAAAAGTTAGCTTTGGCCGACGTGGACACGCTGCAATAGTCGACCGCACTGGGCGTGCTATTGCACACCCCATACCTGATTGGGTCAAAACCATGAAGGATATGAGCTTCTTACCACCCGTTAAAGAAATGATGCAGGGTAAAACGGGTGTTTCGCAATTTTTTACGCCCGCTATGCAGGCAGATATGGTTGCTGGTTATACAACCGTACCACGTGTTGGTTGGGGTGTTATGATTCCGCAGCCATTTGAAGAACTAGAAGAGCGTGCCAACGATGTTCAGGTTATCGCATTGGCTATCGCATTAATGGGAATCGCAATTGCTGGACTCATTAGTTGGTACATCGCGGGAATTTTGTCTTATCCTATTCAATCAGTGGTGGATGCAACGCAATTTAAAACCGATGAAAACCAAAACCCAATGGTTTCTGAGGTATCGACAACGTATCGTTTTATTCCGCATGAACTCCGTGAGTTGCTAAGTTCCTTTAATCTAATGAGGAGCAAACTTAATGATATTACGTCCAAGCTCCATTCAAAAATTGATCACGCCAACGAAGAAGTCAAGAATCAAAATATACAACTACAAAACTATTCAAGCAAATTACTTGAAGCTAATGAAATGCTTGGGATTGAAGTAGATGAACGTCGCAAAGCTCAAGAGGAAAGTGCTTTGCAATCGAGTCGATTACGCTCTTTATATAACGCGACGCAGCTACAAAATTTAAGCTACAACGAAAGTATCTTAAGCGTACTGTCTTTGGGTTGTGCGTTCTTTGACATGAATATTGGGCGCGTATGTGAAATTGATGAAGAGCATAATACCAATACCATTAGATATATAATCGCTCCAGAAGATTACGGGGTAAAACCAGGAACTGTATCAAACCTAGACGACACATTTTGCAATATTCCCTTTACATCAGAAAATACTATTCACATCAATAATGTAGAAAAATCAGAATGGAACAAACAGACATGTCATATATATTCACACTTAGAGGCCTACCTGGCCACAGTGATATGGATGAATGGGAAAAAATTTGGGACCATTAACTTTTCCAGTCAAACACCACGAAAAGACGTTTTTACCGATTCAGATATCAATTTCATAAAAATCATGGCTCAATGGGTGGGCATTTCTATGGAACGAAGAATCTCCGTCGAAAAAGACAATGCACGAAGTGCTGCAGAGGCAGCCAATCAAGCAAAAGGCACGTTCCTCGCCAATATGAGTCATGAGCTTAGGACTCCGATAAATGCCATTTTGGGCTATGGTGAAATCCTTTTGGAAGATTGCGAAAAATTTGGCAACGAACAAATGAAGCAGGATTTAGAGAAAATTAATATAGCAGGCAAACACTTAACAAAATTAATTAGTAATATATTAGATTTGTCGAAAATTGAAGCGGGTAAGGTGGACGTCTATTATGAATATATTGATCTTACCGTATTAATCAACGAAGTTGCTGACACTACTCGTCCTCTGGTTGCGAAGACTCAAAATCAATTTGCGATAAACATAGATGACAATATTGGATCAATATATTCTGACCCAACTATAATACAACAAATATTGCTTAATCTATTGGGTAATGCCGTAAAATTTTGCGAGAATGGTAATGTACGCCTAAATGTTACAAAATTCATGCAAGATGGTATGGAGCATACTAAATTCACTGTTAGTGATTCAGGCATAGGCATGGCAGATGAGCAATTGAAAATAATTTTTAATGAGTTTTCTCAGGCAAATTCTGCCACATCTGCTAAATATGGTGGAATAGGTTTAGGTCTAAGCATCTCAAAAAAATACAGCGCATTACTCAATGGCAAAATAACTGCAACAAGCACTCTCGGTGAGGGTTCCAGCTTTCATGTTACACTGCCCAGTAACATAGATATGGCAATTGCGAATTCATGATTCTTAATTAAATACAATAAAAGATTTTATCTTAACATTCACCATCACTAAAACTGGCTTCCTTTTCCGTGTTCGCTGCTTACCTCAATATTGCCACATTGCAACCCTTTTTCTTGTGCCTGTAAACTGGCTAAGGATTTAACATTTTTTAATAAAAGAAACGGTGAAACTGGTAGTTTTTCTACTTCTGAGCACCCGCTTCTATCTTTGACAAGTCCAATATATCGTTGATAATTTGCATCAAATGCTTGCCACTATCATTATCTAGCATTTCTACAATGCACCAAAATCTAATTTTTAGTTGTGACGTACATTGTATATCAATGAAATTATTAAGAATTGTTTTAAAATCTAAAAATCAGTTAAAATAGTTTGGTGACCAAAAGCCATAACTTTGCTTTAGATCATAAATTGTTCGAGAAGGAGACGGTATGTCTTTGTTTAACCATAATTATCATAGCCTTGATTAACTGTTTTTGCATGATAAGTGCTGCGTCAGCACGAAACCCATAATTAATTTTAAATGAAGAAAACCCAAAAAAACCAAGTAAACTCTCCGATATCCTGGCTGGTCTATTTTGTGGCATTATTGGCGATTTTTTTTCTGCACTTGCGATATGAAAATACAATTAAGGAACACACCGAAGAGTTTCAAAAAACGGCGATAAAGGAAGCGCATCACCTAAAAAATGATATTGCCCACAAAATCCAAATGCTTTACCAAAGTTTACGGACTATTGCTCGTCTCCCTGGTACAAGATCAATCAACCACGATGGCGGAAATTTTGATATTGACGCTAAAACTACATTGCAGGAATTATATAACAACCTCTATACAAACATTTCATTATCCGAGTTATATATTGTTTCGAAAGGATTTGATCCTGATAGAAACGATCCCAACAGCAAAAAAATCAATGAACCTATTTTCACTATGGATAAGTTCATTGTTGGTCGGCATGCTGGAAAACCAAGTAATAATTTAAAAAATGCACCAGTTGAAGAAATAGAAATCTATGAATATCGTTTGATGCGGGATCAACTAAAGTGGTTAGAAAATAAGTTCCCAACCGAAGAAACAATAAGTGAGTTAAACTATCCTGCCATAAGTGGTCCGGAGGTGATTACATGCGACAATACCTTTTTTTCTCCGCATAATCCCAACGATTTGGATAGATCAGGTTTGGTTTATTCAGTACCGTTTTATGGTGTTGACGGTGGATTAGAGGGTATTATCTCAGGTGTGGTATTAACGAGAGTGCTGCAAAAACTTATCCCAAACGGTAACTATGCAATAGTGAATACGGCACATGATTATATTATTACCCCCACATCAGAAGGTAGTTGGTCACAGTCAATCGATCAAATTAAAAAAGGCTTGCCCAATGAATCGCTGTTTTTTTCCACTGTCATTGATCTACCTGTGGTTGACAAGGGTAATGCGTGGAAACTTTGGATAGGGCGCCCAATGAGTGATTTTTATAATTTGGAAGAAATCAATATCTACAAACGAAATAAAACTATTTCAATCCTTGTGGTTGTATTATTTGCAATTGGTTTTCATATTATTATTGCGCAGCAGATTAAACGTCGTCGATTTGTTTTGAATCAAAATGAATACTTAGAAAAGAAAGTACAAGAACGTACGCAAGCCTTAACGCTCACCAATGATCAGCTAGTAAAGGCAAACGACGCTAAGGCAAATTTCTTATCTCGAGTGAGTCATGAGCTGCGCACACCACTGAATGCTATTATCGGATATTCGGATCTATTGAGGGATGAAGGTTTTGCAAATGAAAGCGTAGCTCTGGGGGATGTGGAGAAAATACAAAGTTCCGGTAAACACCTTTTATCATTAATAAATGAAGTGCTCGACATATCAAAAATAGAATCAGGTAAAATGGCGGTGCATATCGAAACTTTTATGATTAAAGAAGTAATTGAAGAGGTTATTACCACGGCAAAGCCAATAGCCGAAAAAAATAGCAACACCTTGATTGTGTCAGATTTTAATAATGCAGACACAATGACAACAGATAAACTAAAAATAAAACAAATTTTAATAAATTTACTCGCGAATGCTTGCAAATATACCCAAAATGGAAAAATCACCATCAGTGTCTGTACGATAGAAAATCAAGATGGTGCAAATATTAAGTTTGAAGTTGCGGACACCGGTGTAGGTATCGACAAAACCAAACTCGAACATATTTTTGATGAATTTTATCAAGCGCATGCCACATTTCCTGACATGGAAGCTGGCAGTGGTCTCGGTTTAGCAATTTGTATGAGATTAGCAAATCTTTTGCAGGGTAATTTATGCGCTTCAAGTGAGTTGGGCAAAGGCTCAACATTTACCTTGGTATTACCTAAGATATTAAATTCTTGTCTACTGCCTTCTGAAATTGTAATGATTGACGGGGTGGTACAAACAAGAAATGTATCTCTTTAACGCTCTTTTGTAACACATTGAATTAAAGGATAAAAAATATCCTTCCCTTCTGTCTGGTTTTCTAAAGTTTATTAAGCGGCTACCGATATCTTTCTGTGTAACTTTAGTTTTTATAAAGAGTTATTAGAATCTTGTGTTTCAAATTGACTGAAACACAAGGCTTTATATTTGCCTCACAGGATGAATGATGTCAGAACACACATATAGGCTTGTAATTGGAAGTTTAATGCTGTTGATGCTCTATACGGGATACCATTTTGTGGCCTATCTCATTATAGCAATGACCTTGGTTGAAGGTCTTACTAACCAACGGCTAAATCTAGTCGTTACGAGTATCAGACGTAAACTTGGCGCCAACGTGTCCGGGTTTGATCAAACTCCCCGGGAGGATAGTCGGATTTCCTTTGATGCAGAACGAGCACAACGCCTATTCATAGCGATTGCGTTTACCGCCATATTTTTCGCCGCACCAAAAGAACTTTGGATTCTCAATTGGTTTTTTGCTTTTGGTATGCTGATATCAGGAATTGTGATGTTTTGCCCCGTAATTGCATTATTCCGTGCGATTGGTTTTAGATGAACAATTCGGATCAATCAAAGTTCGAATTTGCACAAACGTCTTGGCGTCAAAGCATTGCTGTAAAAATTACCGCACAGATCATTTGGGTTATTGTGCCTATCGTATTTATTAGCAGTATATTCTTGTTTAATGCGATAGAAAAAGATCAGTCACAAATATTTTCATACAAGATTGATGCACTCACTCATCGGGTGACTAGTATTATTTTTAATAAAGTTAATATAACTGATGAAGAGAAATATACAATTATCAATAAAATTGCAACCGAGCTAGGTTTTAGTGCCATTGAAGTAGTGGCACCTAATTACCATCTTACAACGAATATTAGCACCGAAGGATATGTACCTATTACGCGGACATTACCCATTACTGGCACTGATGATGGGTTTGACAACGCATTTATTGTTATTACCAGTTATCACACGCCACTCTATCAAATAATCGACCAAAAAAGAAAGAACCTGCTCGCCGTGATTCTTTTGTGCTTGGTCATATTCGCTGTTTTCCTGGTGGTTTCAATTCGAAAATGGTTGTATAGACCACTTAAATCGCTGGTCGACGCGACAGAAGCCGTCGCCAATGGAAACGCTAATGTTATTTTGGATACGGACAGAAAAGACGAATTTGGTCACTTATCCACATTTTTCCATCACATGATTGCTAATCTTACGGAACAACACAATAAATTACGCGATACCGCTAAAGTAGCAAGCGACGCGAATAGCGCAAAAAGTGCCTTTCTTGCTAACATGTCTCATGAACTTCGTACCCCTTTAAATGCGATTATTGGTTACAGTGAGATGATGCTGGATGAAGCCGAGGAGAAAAATGACAAGGCCTACATAGAAGACTTAACCAAGACCATAGTAGCGGGCAAACATTTATTGCATTTAATTAATGAAGTATTGGACTTATCAAAAATTGAAGCCGGGAAAATGGAAACCCATGCAAGCATGATTGACATTAGAGACTTGTTGAAAGAAATTACCTCTACATTAGAACCTCTTGTCAAACAAGGTGATAACACACTGAAAGTCGAACATGATTCCAGTATTATTTCTTTTCGCTCTGATATGACGAAGGTTCGGCAAATACTGCTAAATTTGCTTGGTAATGCGTGTAAATTTACAGAAAATGGTGTGATTACGCTAAAGGTTGAGCAACAAGGTGTAGAAAAAAATCGTAATATTGTGTTTACTGTGATGGATACCGGTATAGGAATTGGCCAAGAAAATCTTGATTTATTGTTTAATCCTTTTACTCAGGAAGATAATTCATCCACCCGAACCTATAGTGGTACAGGACTTGGATTATCAATTAGCCAGCGTTTATGCAATTTGTTGGGTGGTAATATTACGGTCCGTAGTGCTAAAGGGGAAGGATCGTGTTTTACTGTTACCTTACCTGTTGATGCGGGAAATTCCAGTACACCCGCACTACTCGATGGTTCGTTACCGAAAATAAGTGTGGCTAGCTAGTGCCCATCCATAAACTCGCGTTATTTAGTAGCCTGGATGAAACGCAGTGGAATCCGGGACGCCAAACCTTTGTTTTAACTCAGTATTCCCGGATTCCGCTAAGCTTCATCCAGGCTACATCACATCGGTATATCCGTTTATGGATGGCCACTAGCTAGAACCTTGTGATTTAATTCGTTTGGATAATGTTTTGCTTTCTACCCAGTGCCGTAGTAGTAGAACCTTGTCACCGCCTTTTTTCTCTTCGCATATGGGGCAAGTGAGGTAGCATAGGTACAATTCTTTGGGCATTCTGCCCATATCAAAGAGTATATTTTGTAATTTCCGGGTGCTCTTTTTAATAGTGCCGATCCCGCCATCGTGCAAATAACCGTGCAAAACGTAATTGGCATCTAAAGTGACAAACCGTCTCGAGGGTGAGGATTCAGTATTGAGTAATCTGATTAATTGACCACGCAAGAAACCGGCGCGGCTAATGACAAAACCTGGCCATTTTTCCTGCAATTCAAGACGATCTATTTCGGCTTGTTGATTGCGTAAATACAAATCGTAGGACAAGGGCATATAGAAAAATGCCGCTGTGGGTAGGATATGAGCTGGCGTGCCGCACAAGTCGATATCCTTCTCATGCCAGTCCGGGTACTCTTCAGGACAGTGGCATGTTTCACTCATTTTGAGTGTTTCATTTTCTTTAGGGTGAGGAATATATTGGTAAAATACACCCAAAACCCTATACCCATAACGGATGAAACGGTAGCTATAATGGGCCCATAATAGCGATGAATTGCTTCAGCGTCTTGAGGGTGTGCAGGATTAGCCAAAAGGGCGTTTCCTTCCAATACACCAAAGATCATGAGAGTCGAATAAAAGCCAGCAATTCCCAGCGTAGTCCACCAATAGGTGTGTTGTACTAAACGTCGGGAATAGAGTGAGATACCTGCCATTTTGGGCAATAGGTAATAGGATGCCCCCATAATAAAAATAACCACACCGCCAACAACATTGATGTGAGCGTGGGCGAGGGGATCAATCATATGTCCTGGACCGCCATAGGGGCTGCCTATGGAGTCTAGCCAGGCCCGAATGGGGTGGATAACCTGTAATACTCCGTGCACTGTGCCAATAAAAAAACATGCGGCTGATGTTGCAAGGAACTTAACTAAATAACGGGACTCTTGTTGCTCATTCATAAAAACATTACATATTAAAGCGAGTTTGTATTGAACTTAGATCAATACATCCGTGTGCTGCGCAATGGCCTGCTGGGCCTAATTGCTCAGTAATTAGTAATCTAAGAGGGAATAAAACGATGTTTTCCGGAAGTGTTACCTTGTTATACCCGGACCAAACTAACAAAGCCCGGTAGTGTTACCGAGCTATTGTTATTGAACCGTATCAAACAGTGCTACTAAGCTGGAAACGAAATCGACTATTGCTTCCTGTTTTTAGCCGCCATGTCCATCGCCGCGCCACCCATGTAAATGGCCAAAATGACCAGCGCACCAAATAAGATAATTGGGGTTAGAGCTGCCATGTAATATCCTCCCGAGGATTTGTTAAAACTTCTAGTTATTAAAATTTATCAGTAATTTCTTATTATTGTGTCGTAGTCTAACCAATGCGGAACAATGGTGCAAGTGCTAAATACTATCGAAAAACTAATGTAAAACAGTTGGTTATATGCGTATAAGGATTTTATTTTACTAATGCCTGGCCCTCGCCGCGAGGATCACTGGCGGCAAAAACCTGATTCGACTGTTTATTCCACAACACTACTTGCATATTTCCGTATTGCCGGCCTATTTGCTTAAATTCGTGTCCCATCTTAGTAAGGATTTCCAACTCATTGTCGGTAAAAGTATTTTCCTCATGTTGAATGACATCAGGCAAGTATTGGTGGTGATATCGAGGCAAACTGACCATGGACTCCGGAGTACCATCTTGGGCAAAATCCAAAATCGCCAACAGCACCATTGTAATAATACGACTGCCACCAGGAGTGCCCAGCGCGACAACCTTATTATCAGTTTCAATAAACGTGGGTGACATACTCGACAAAGGGCGTTTCCCTGGCTCTATGGCATTGGCTTCGCCACCAACCAGACCATAGGCGTTGGGTGTTAAAGGTTTGGCAGAAAAGTCATCCATTTCATCGTTTAACAATACGCCCGTTCCGGGTGCCACAAATGCGGAACCAAATGGGTAGTTAATGGATAGAGTCGCCGATACGCGGTTTCCATGTTTATCGATAACGGAAAAGTGAGTGGTGTGTCGGCCTCCGGTTGATGCCAAGACTCCCGGTAAGGAGTCGCTTGGGGTGGCCTGGTCTGGTCGAATACTGGCGCGTAGACCAGCGGCATAATGTCGGTTTGTTAAATCGGCCACGGGGACGGGAGTAAAATCCGGATCACCCAGAAAAACTGCGCGATCACGATAGGCCCTGCGCATTGCCTCTACGACTAAATGCTTACTCACGGTGGGTTTTCCACCGAGATCATAACCAGTCAAAATATTTAGGGCTGTTATCAATGCGATTCCACCCGAAGATGGTGGAGCGGCTGACGTTATTTGCATACCTCGATATTGACCCACGATGGGTTTGCGTTCGACAATTTGGTAATTTTGTAAATCTTTTGCCGACCATATTCCGCCGGCTTGTTTTACACCTTTTATGAGTTTGTCGGCAACAGTTTCCGCGTAAAATCCTTGTTTGCCCTTTGTGGCTAAAGCACTTAAGGTTTTAGCCAGCTCGGGTTGTTTAATGACATAACCCAAAGCCGGAACTTCATTCTTGTCTAAAAATATTTTGTTCGCCGCGG
>Ga0316192_10000371_pt1 | contig 32432 bp, 22 predicted proteins | sample MerIslwburrow_MG_FD_204931 | JGI IMG/M metagenome (GOLD analysis project Ga0316192, IMG submission 204931) | Coastal sediment microbial communities from Maine, United States - Merrow Island worm burrow | ecosystem: Environmental > Aquatic > Marine > Coastal > Sediment | place: USA: Maine...
TACTTTTTATTCGGGTTTTTGCGGATTTTAGGAAAAAGAATCATTTTACGGGCATGATGACTACCCATGTAACGATAGGGTAACTGCCAGTCAGGGACACAATGTGACGCAAATTGTCACTTTGAGTTGCAGGATATGAATATTAGGATTCATCGAGCCCCAGTTTCTCTAATCGATAGCGCAGGGCGCGGAAGCTGATGCCTAATTTTTTGGCGGCTGCTGTGCGGTTCCAGCGGGTCTCTTCCAGGGCTTTGATGATGGCCTGCTTTTCGATATCCCCCAGATACTCTTCCAGTGGCTGGTCTGGATTACATCCATCCTCTTCTACAGAGGTTTCTGGTAGCTGGAGATCTTCAAGTGTTACCTGATTCTCTTCGCATAGGGTTACAGCCCGTTCCAGCGTGTTTTCCAGCTCTCTGATGTTTCCGGGAAAGCAGTAGTTGCATAGCGCCTCCATGGCAGATGCCTCGATGATTATTTTTGGCAGACTGTTTTTTTCAGCCAATTGAGTGAGTACATGCTCTGCCAAGAGCTTTATATCACCTGTGCGCTCACGTAGAGCGGGGATATGTAGTTCAATAACGTTGATGCGATAGAAGAGATCCTGGCGAAATTCATTTTTGTTTACCAGTTTGGCCAGGTCTTTATGCGTAGCGCTGAGAATACGGACATCGATAGAGCTTTCTTGCTGGGCACCAATGGGGCGGATCGATTTCTCCTGAATGGCGCGTAGTAGTTTAACTTGCATGGAGAGTGGCAGATCTGCCACTTCATCTAAAAATAGAGTTCCGCCATTGGCAGCCTGGAATAGCCCCTCTTTGTCTGAGGTAGCACCGGTAAAACTGCCTTTCATATGGCCAAAGAATTCACTTTCCATCAGTTCGGGAGGGATAGCGCCACAGTTAACGGCAACAAAATTGCCCTCTGCCCGAGGCCCTTGGGCATGAATCAGGCGTGCAGCCAACTCTTTACCCGTGCCTGATTCACCACTTATATATACGGGTGCCTGGCTGCGAGCGAGTTTGGCAACCATGGTACGGATGCTCTCAATAGCTGGAGATTGGCCAAGTAGTGTGGGGCCAGTTGCTGTTGTAACCGGTGTTTGTGGTTGAGCTGGTTTTGGCTGGTGGAGTTTCAGCGCTGCTTCAACCAACCGGCGGAGTATCTGTAGATCTACCGGTTTTGAAACAAAGTCAAAGGCTCCTGCTTTCAGGGCTAGAACAGCTGATTCCATGTTGCCGTGGGCTGTGATCATGGCTATGGGCAACTCCGGATGGTTATTGCTGATGTGCTCTACCAGCTCGATGCCATTGCCATCTGGAAGGCGCATGTCGGTGAGGCAGAGATCAAAGTGCTCTTGTTTCAGTAGTGTGTAGGCTTGAGCAAGATCAGCGGCTGATCTTGTGATGATATCCATGCGACCCAGGGTGATTTCCAGCAGTTCACGGATATCGGGTTCATCATCAACAATAAGTGCGATAGGGTTTGTCACGCGTTAAATACCTTCTTTCTTAGTCTGGGAAAGCTCATTCGGAAGCAGCTGCCGCCATCGGGATTAGGGATATACTCCAGGCGTGCCCGGTTAGACTCGCTTAACTCTTTGGCAATATACAGCCCCAATCCAGTGCCGGTGTTTCGGGTGGTGAAAAAGGGTTCGAAGATCTGACGGACGGTTTCACTGTCGATGCCGGGGCCGTTATCAATGACACTGATATAGGGGCTGCCAGATTCAGCAGTTATACCACCTTTGATGCAAAGGTGGAGCTGGCTGATACCTTGATGAAAATGGGTGATTGCATTCTCCAACAGGCTAACGAGTACCTGGCGCAGTTGGCTGGGATCAACTCGGATGTAAGTCTCTTTCGGACTGACTTGTACGATGAGATTTTCTGATGCAAGGTTCTTGTCGAGCCGGATCTCTTCAGCCAGCTCCTCCAGAAAGGTGGACAGCTCAATCTCTTGTGGCTGGGTGCGGTTTCTGCGTGACAGTTGCAGTACATTCTCAATGATGTCATTTACCCGAAGTGAATTATTGCGAATGATCTCAGTGAGTCGCTTGTCTCCACTTTCAAGTGTAGGTGACTCCTCTAACAGTTGGCCAGCATGGCTGATGGCACCGAGAGGATTGCGGATTTCGTGTGCAATACTGGCAGTCAACCGTCCTAGTGAGGCCAGTTTCATCTGCTGTAGTTGCTCTGTTACCAGGGCGTAATCCTCGAGAAATATTAGGGTGCCAATCGTATCTTTTCCCCCAAGAGGGATAAAATTGGCCTGAAGATCACGTCCCCCGGTGGCGGCCCTAAATGTCTGCCTTTCATGGTTGGGGTTTTGTTGCCAGTCATGGAGCTGGTTGGCGAGTACTTGGCAGAGCTTTGCCAGTGGCTGCTCTTGCTCTACATCGGGTATGCCCAGCAGATTCCAGGCGGCTTCGTTTTTCAACCGGATATGGCCGGCGTCATCGGTAATGATGATGCCGGTTTGCATGTGCTGAATAATGTATTCGTTGAGCTGAGCCATATTTGCCAGATCCAGCTCACGCTGGCTGGCCAGCTGCTCACTCTCCAATAAGCGCCTGTGCAGCAAATCTGCCAGGAGCGCCATGGCAAAAAAAGAGGCGCCAAGCAGTCCGGCTTGGGGGTAGGCGCTGGCTGGGGTGTAATGATAAAACTGGGTAAAAAGCTGTTCGCCCAGTGTGGCAATGGTGGCTATCGCAGCATAAAACAGCGTGGTGTGCTGACGTATAGTAAGGCTGCCAGCAGCAATGGAGGCTACAAGTAGCATGCCCAGTCCGGTCTCTGCACCGCCGCTGGCATGCGTCAGTAGTGTGATGGCGGCAATATCGGTAAAGACTGCAAAGTCAGTTTGATGCTCATAAGAGAGCGGTTTTAGTACCAGGACTACTCCACTGATTAGCACCAATATGAAGTAGCATGCAGCCACATATGAATAGAGTTCGGGGTTATGGCTGCCCAGCATGTCAGGCGGCAGGCTAAAGAAAAATAGGACAGCAAAGATGCTGGATAGTAGCAGCCGATAGATAAAAAACAGCTTTAGTAGATCTTTTGGCTGAGTCTGCCCTTGCTGTTGTAGCTTTACAGGTCTGTTTTTTGTGGTTTGTCTGGTTGGCATGATCTGTTGTGGTTTTGATATTGTGCCAAAGGTAGCTCTTTAAATCAGAATAGCATCATTTTTATGTTTCGAGATGTATGCAGCGTTAAAAGTGCATTGCATGATTTTGATGCATTCTCCCCAGTGATTGCGCGGTGAATTACTTGTTTTTATATTGATCTGCCATGTTGAGCTGAGGCAAAGTGAAGAGCAGATGGTTGCAGCAGTCGAGGATAAGGCAGGCACACCTCAGTGCATGCTGCTAAAATGACTGCATCTAGAGAATACTATTGGAGTTGAAAGGCAATGAAAAAAGTTGATGCGATTATTAAACCCTTCAAACTTGATGATGTGCGCGAGGCGCTATCGGCTGTTGGCATTACAGGCATGACAGCGACGGAGGTTAAGGGCTTCGGGCGTCAAAAAGGGCATACCGAACTCTATCGTGGCGCAGAGTATGTGGTGGATTTTCTACCCAAAATCAAGATTGAGATCGTAATTAACGATGATCAGGTGGATGAGTGCATCGATGCAATAATCGCAGCGGCACGCACCGGCAAGATTGGTGATGGCAAAATATTTGTAACGCCTGTTGAAAAGGTTCTTCGCATCAGAACCGGTGAAGAGAATGAGACAGCTGTTTAATTGACAATAAATACTTCAATTTATAGAGACTAGCCGCAGTAATCTATAGCTGTGGGCTAGTTTTCATCCAGCTCAAGATATTCCCAAACCTTAATGGTTAATGGTGCTGAATCAGGGTCCTTTTCATCAAGGTAATCAAATGCGCCTTTGGCTTCATTGGCGGCAAGTACGCGACGGGCATCGGCAGACAGCTTGCCTAGCCCCAGTTTATCGTAGGCTTCAGCCATGGTCTGTAGCGCCTCTCTAACAGCAGGCGCGCGCTGGTAATTTTCAACGACATAAACGCAACGATTGGCTGCGGCAAGATAAGCGCCGCGATCCAGATAGTAATTAGCAACGTGAACTTCATGCTTGGCTATGTTGTTACGTAGATAGAGCAGTCGCTTGCGGGCATCCTGACTGTACTTGCTACCTGGAAATTTGCGCACCAATTCTGAGAAATCGTCAAATGAATCCATCGCGGCACCGGCATCGCGCTGGGAGACATCGGTGGGGACAAAACGGTCGACGAACCCCATGCTGCGATTGAAGTTAACTATACCTTTCATATAGTAAGCGTAGTCAACGTGTGTGCTGCGCGGATGGAGCTTAATGAAACGATCCAGTGCGGCGAGTGCAGATTCCGGTTCGTCGTATTGATAATAGACATAAGCAACATCGAGCTGAGCCTGGGTGGCATAACGGCCAAATGGGTAGCGGGCTTCCAGCTTCTCGTAGTACTCAATGGCCAGCTCGTAATCCCGTTCTTTCATGGCTGCTGAAGCTTCAGCATAAAATTTGCTGGCACTCCAATTGCGGGTTTTATCCTCCTCTTTGGGTAGCCAGGAGCAGGCAGAGAGCAGGGATATTGCCAGGAGTAGACACAGGGTGCGGATGGTGGCCATGGTGTTGTGTACATATATTTGCTGAAAAACAGGCCCGTGAGTATACCTTAAAGCAATAAAACAGACACAGTGGCATCGTCTTTTGCGGGTTATAATTCAGCATCATTTTTTAAAAAGGCCGGGTCGTGACTATTCAAATCAAACAGCTTTGTGCGCAAATTGAGCCAGAACAGTCTGGGCAGCGCCTTGATCAGGCCTTGGCGCAGCTATTTCCGGATTATTCTCGTAGTCGCCTCCAGCAATGGGTGAAAGAGGGGCTGGTCAAGGTTGATGGCCGAGCATGTCGCTCGCGAGATAAAGTCCTGGGTGGCGAGCAGGTTGAGCTTGAGGCGCGGCTGGAAGAGCAGGTCGAGTGCAACCCGCAATCCATCCCGCTGGATCTGGTCTTTGAAGATGAGCATCTGCTGGTGATCAATAAGCCAGCGGGGCTTGTTGTTCACCCGGCAGTGGGCAATAGAGATGGCACTCTGCAGAATGCGCTATTAAATCATGATCCCAATCTGATTCAATTGCCCCGAGCAGGCATTGTGCATCGCCTGGATAAAGAGACCAGTGGCCTGCTGGTGGTGGCGCGTACACCGATGGCGCATAAAACCCTGGTTGAGCAGCTGCAGGCAAGGGAGGTAAAGCGCGAGTACCGGGCCATCGCTAAGGGTGTGCTGGTTGCCGGAGGCACGGTCGATGCCCCCATTGGTCGCCACCCGGTGCATCGAGTTAAACAGGCCGTGGTGCCAGGCGGCAAGCCTGCCATCACTCACTATCGTGTGTTAGAGCGCTTTGCCCATCATAGCTATCTGCGCGTTAATCTGGAGACTGGACGAACCCATCAGATCCGTGTGCATATGGCGCACATCCGGCATGCCTTAGTCGGTGATCCTGTCTATGGCGGACGGTTGCAGATGCCAGCGGCTGCCTCCCCTGAAATGCAGAATGCATTGCGTAAATTTAGACGCCAAGCCCTGCATGCCCGCCGTTTGGGATTAAATCACCCTGCAACGGGTGAATGGGTTGAGTGGGAAGTGCCCGTGCCACAAGATATGGCTGAACTGCTAGAGGTGTTGCGGGCGGATGTTGATTGATGACAGAACTCTGTGGCTGGATTGAACCCAACTGGCCAGCCCCGCCGGGTGTGCGGGCGCTGACAACTCTCCGCAAAGGAGGCTATAGCCAACAGCCCTTTGATGGCCTGAATCTGGGTGATCATGTGGGCGATGATCCTGCTGCTGTGAACCGCAATAGGCAACTACTTTATCAATCCCTGAATCTACCCTCTGAGCCGGCCTGGTTAACCCAGGTGCATGGTATTGATGTAATCGAAGCGGGTGTTGCGCCAGAGGGCTGGGAGGCTGATGCGTTGTTTTCACGCACCCCCGGCCAGGTTTGTGCCGTACTTACGGCGGACTGCCTGCCTTTGTTACTGTGCAACCGAACAGGTGACCGGGTGGCAGCCGTGCATGCGGGCTGGCGAGGCTTGGCTGATGGTGTGATTGAGGCAACGCTGGATCGATTGACTGCTCCCGGTGATGAAATTATAGCTTGGCTTGGCCCCGCCATTGGGCCTGAATGTTTTGAGGTGGGTGCAGAAGTACGCGATACTTTTCTACAGCATAATCCTGAAACTGAAACTGCTTTTAAGGCTAACAGGCCAAGCCACTGGTTGGCTGATATTTACCAGCTTGCCCGGCTGCGCTTAAAAGCCTGTGGTGTAAATGCTGTGTGGGGTGGGGAGTTCTGTACCGTCACAAATAAGGGGCGATTCTACTCTTATCGCCGGGATGGCCGGACGGGACGTATGGCTACATTGATTTGGATTGATTTGTAGGTTGAGGATTAAAAAAGATGAACAACTGGAAAATGGTAACCCTGGTAGGTGAAGATCAACCTGGCATTGTGGCTCGCACCACGGATGCCCTCTATCAAAGCGGCCTGGCCCTGGGTGAGACATCAATGATGCGGCTGGGTGGCAATTTCAGCATGATGATGATGGTGTCGGGTGAGGGTGATCTGAATGCAGTGCTCGCGCCTGTTGCTGAAGAGCTGAAGCTGCGTGTGCATGTGGATGATATTGCTGGACGATTGCATCAACACATTGCACCCAATATTCAGATTCGAGTGATGGGGGCAGATCAACCGGGCATCGTGGCCAAGGTCACTGGGGTGCTGGCAACATCTGGTTTTAATATTCTTGAGTTGGAATCTGATGTGGCGGGGACTGCGCAAGATCCTGTTTATATCATGACTATCCAGGGTGTCTCCGAAGAGGCAGTGGAGGAGCTGCAACAGGCAGTTGATGGATTGGGTGAAGAGGGGGTTGATGTGACCATTTCGGCCATTGAAACCTTGTTTGCTTAATTATGGCCATACTTGAAATACTTAAAATTCCAGATCCGCGGTTAAAAGAGGTATCTGAGCAGGTTGAGCAGTTTGATGATGTCTTGCATGCTTTTATTGCAGATCTGGAAGAGACCCGGCAGGTTGGCCCAGCGGCTGTTGGTATTGCTGCTCCCCAGGTGGGGTACTTTCAGCGGATTATAATTCTTGATTGTTCGCAAACGCGTAAGCCGATTCCCAACCATGGTCATCTGATTTTGGTGAATCCAGAAATCACTCATTGGGATGGTTTTGAATTAGGGCGGGAGGGGTGTCTCTCTGTGCCGGACTATACTGGCAATGTGATTCGTGCTGAAGGCATTAAACTGGTGGCGCAAGATCTTGCGGGTGAATCTCATGAATATGAGATGGAAGGTTATGAAGCGCGAGCATTGCAGCATGAGGTTGACCATCTGGATGGGCTGCTATTTCTTGATAGGGTAGTTAGTCGTCGAACTGACCTGTTTCAGCGCAAGGTTTATCAGAAGGGTGGGAAGAAAAAATAAATTTAATAGGATTGTGGTTGTATTTTAGTTTTGTGACGGGTTTTTACGTCTACGATGTTTTGCTTGCTCATGCTGCTAAAAGAATTGTAGGTCTTAGAATTTAACAGTAGACACAAAAAACCCGCCTATGGCGGGTTTTTTGTGGGTAAACCGACTAGGATTAAGCTGATTTTTTGCGGCGTGAGAACCCCACTCCAGCAAGACCTGCGCTAAGGAGGAGCAGCGTGCCTGGCTCAGGTACAGATGCGCCTGCAAATTTCAGATCGTCCATTGAGAAATTCCAGTTTTGTCCTGAGGAGTTAGCAGAGGATATGGTAGCCCGCGTAATATTTGAATTAGAAACAGCAATAAAACCTTCTAGGCCATTCCAAGCTGTACTTGATGTGAGAGTTGTCGTGATTGATTCAAGCAGCGCCATGCCGCTATAGATAGATAAGGTTACGGTGCTACCTAAGCTACTTGAGACCCACATTCCCACTTGAGACTGTGCTGAGGAAAAATTGATATTCATACCAACTGCTGAGGAGCCACCGCTGCCACCGTCCTGATCGACCCAGATGACATTTGGATCACTATTGAGTGTAGCGCCTGTAGCTAGAACGCCATTGTGAGCATGAGCACTATAGTTTGGTGTATCAAATGTAACACCGCTACTGGCAAATTGGGTGTTGAGGGCTTCGCCTCCACCCAGAGAGCTGGAAGCTGAGAGGCTATCAAAATTGATTTCGGTTCCGGCAAAGCTTCCATATGTGATTGGAGCAGCGCTGACACTGGTTGCTCCAGCGATAAGCATTGTTCCACAGATTATGCGGCTGAGGCGTTTCATTTTGTTAATTCGCATGGTCCTTTTTCTCATCCTGTTGGGTTGTATGATTTTTCTCTCCGACGTAGGCCGTTAATCCAAGGCCTAACTAAACTCCCTGAAGTCTCCTGCAATGGATTGTTTTCGGGTGCTTGACTGAAAGAAGCAGTTTTTATGCCGTTATCAGTATTCACTATATTAATCAATTGGATAGGATTGGTTTATGGAAAAGTCACCAAAGAAAAATGAAGAAAGTGTAAAAAATTCTGACATTTTCTTTGCTCGTTTTGGTTGGTTTTGAGCCAAAGTTTATCGAGAAATTCTTGTTGCTAGGATGTAAATCTTTTTAATTCAATAGGATACATCATCAATTGATGGCTCAAAGAAAGTGTAAAAAATTCTTACAAGATGTTGTTTAAAGAATAAATGCTAGATTTGAGCGAGATTGAGAGTATTAGCTACTGTATTCGGTTATTGATTAGGGCGTTGGCTGGCAATTTTATTAAGAAATACACATTAATGCAGCTTTGATGGGCGGTTTTAGATAAAAAGCAACTAAAAATGATGTGATGAGTGGACACAGGGTGCGAGGAACTTTCAGAATAGACTTATTGGCTTGATGTGGTCAATTAGGTGGAACAAATATCCACTTCATCATAGGCACCATAGTAAGCAGATGATTTAGGATGACAGGCAAGTGGGTAAATATCTTTGTATCATCTTGTAATTAATATCAGCGCCCACAAAATAGTCTGCCACCGATATCTTCAATATCAGCAACACTTGAATTTCTTCCACATCTCCCCCAACTTAAATCCATAACCCTAGTTTTTTGGAGTAAGCATTCATGCGTATGGAACGATTGACCAGTAAATTCCAATTGGCTCTGGCTGATGCACAAAGCCTTGCCGTCGGGCGTGATCATCAATTCATAGAACCTACTCACCTGATGTTGGCGTTACTGGATCAGGAGGGCGGGACGGTTCGTCATTTGTTGACCCAGGCTGATGTCAATATCAATCAGCTTCGTACAGGTCTGCATCAGGCGTTGGATGGTTTATCTAGCGTTGAAGATGCCATGGGTGATCTGCATCTCTCCAATGAACTAAGCCGTCTGCTAAACCAGTGTGACAAGCTGGCACAGAAGCGTAAGGACCAATACATATCTAGTGAACTCTTTGTGCTGGCTGCTGTTGAAGGGCAGGGTGAGCTGAGTGATCTGTTGCGATCTACAGGGGCAACCAAGCGTGCCATTGAGGAGAATATCGAAAAGCTACGCGGCGGCCAGAAGGTTGATGATCCCAATGCTGAGGATCAACGTCAGGCACTGGAAAAATATACAATTGATCTGACTGAGCGCGCGGAACAGGGCAAGTTGGATCCGGTGATCGGTCGTGATGATGAGATTCGTCGCACCATTCAAGTATTGCAGCGCCGCACCAAAAATAACCCCGTGTTGATTGGTGAGCCGGGCGTAGGCAAGACAGCCATTGTTGAAGGCCTGGCGCAGCGCATCATCAATGGTGAGGTGCCAGAGGGGTTGAAAAATCGTCGTCTGCTCTCATTGGATATGGGCGCACTTATTGCGGGTGCCAAGTTCCGGGGTGAGTTTGAAGAGCGCTTGAAAGCGGTGCTGAATGATCTTTCTAAACAGGAAGGGCGGGTCATCCTCTTTATTGATGAGCTGCACACCATGGTTGGTGCAGGTAAGGCTGAAGGCTCGATGGATGCAGGCAACATGTTGAAACCTGCACTGGCGCGCGGTGAATTGCATTGCGTCGGGGCGACCACGCTTGATGAGTATCGCCAGTATCTGGAGAAGGATGCTGCGTTGGAACGGCGTTTTCAGAAGGTATTGGTGGATGAGCCCTCAGTGGAAGATACCATCGCCATACTACGTGGTCTCAAAGAACGCTATGAATTGCACCATGGGGTGGATATTACTGATCCCGCAATTGTAGCGGCTGCCACACTTTCCCACCGTTATATTACGGATCGTCAGCTACCAGATAAGGCGATTGATCTGATCGACGAGGCGGCTTCGCTGATCCGCATGGAGATTGATTCCATGCCAGAGGAGATGGATCGCATGGAGCGGCGCCTGATACAACTCAAGATAGAGCACGAGGCGTTAAAAAAGGAGAAGGATGAAGGCTCCAAACGGCGGCGGCACGATCTTGAAGAGCAGATCGAAAAACTGGATCGGGAGTTTTCAGATCTGGATGAAGTCTGGAAATCTGAAAAGGCAGCCTTGCAGGGTACAACCCATATCAAAGAGGATCTGGAGCGTGCCCGAACAGAACTGGAAACGGCAAGACGGGCGGGTGATTTGTCGCGTATGTCAGAGCTTCAATATGGCCGTATCCCGGAGTTAGTGAAGCAGCTGGATATGGCAGCCCAGGCTGAGATGCATGAGATGAAGCTACTGCGAAATAATGTCACGGAAGAGGAAATTGCAGAGGTTGTTTCTAAATGGACGGGCATTCCTGTCTCAAAGATGCTGGAAGGTGAGCGTGAAAAATTGCTTCAAATGGAAGCAAATCTGAGAAAAAGAGTGATTGGACAGGAGGAGGGTATACGCGCCGTAAGTGATGCCATTCGTCGTTCGCGCGCCGGGCTATCCGATCCTGATCAACCCAATGGTTCATTTCTCTTCCTGGGGCCAACTGGTGTAGGCAAGACTGAGCTGTGTAAGGCCTTGGCAGAATTTCTGTTTGATACAGAAGAGGCAATGGTGCGGGTTGATATGTCAGAGTTTATGGAGAAGCACTCGGTGGCCCGGTTAATCGGTGCTCCCCCGGGTTATGTTGGATATGAAGAGGGCGGGCATTTGACTGAGCTGGTTCGCCGTCGTCCCTATTCAGTTATTTTGTTGGATGAGGTTGAGAAGGCGCATCCAGATGTATTCAATGTGCTGTTGCAGGTACTGGATGATGGACGCTTGACTGATGGTCAGGGACGCACAGTGGATTTCCGTAATACCGTGATTGTGATGACCTCAAACCTTGGCTCTGATGTGATTCAGCATATGATGAGTGGTGTGAATGCGGGCGACACGGAATTACATTATGCTGAGATCAAAGGAGCGGTGATGGAGGTTGTTGCCCAACAATTCAGGCCAGAGTTCATTAATCGGCTGGATGAGATCGTTGTATTCCATCCCTTGGGTGGTGATCAGATTCGAGCTATAGCTAAGATTCAGATTCGCTACCTGAGAGAACGATTGGTTGACCAAGGTATGGATCTGAAACTTTCAGAGGCTGCTTTGAATCATTTGGGGGAGGCAGGTTTTGATCCTGTCTATGGTGCGCGGCCTCTTAAGCGTGCTATTCGCCAAAAACTGGAGAATCCCCTGGCTCAGGAGATATTGTCTGGGCGGTTTGCTACAGATGATGTTATTGAAGTGGATACAGGTGCGGATGGCCTTGTTTTCACACGGGTGCCCTAATGCTTGTTTTTACCATTAACAAATAGGATCGAGCCCTATTATTTTGCCCCCAGTGGCTACTTGCCTGTTGTCACTGCCATTTTTTGCCTCATAAATTAATTAGACTATATCTAAAGAATGCCGGTCTGAAGACGATAACTATGTTGTCTGTTAAATCAGCATGTTGAAGTGTGCTCGCCTGCAAAAAAGCATGATTCAGATGTCTGGTTGCATAGTTTATGTACAATAATTTTTCATAGCCCAAGAAAATAAGGAGGGTGTTTTTGGGGGGAGTTAACTCACTAGAGTGAAAAGTCTAAAAAAAAATATCCTTGCCCCTGAAATTAGGCTGATTGCAGTCCTTGCAATTCTATTGGCGCTTTCTGTAGCCATGATTGGCCTTAAAATTTCTGATGAGTATAAGTTAAGTACAGATGCAGAGCATTTGGGGCTGGCTAATAGTATTGCCGATCACTTAAATGTGGCGGCCATGCTTCAGGCTCAGGCGCGTGGTCTTGGTGCAACCTTAATTGGTAGTAAGACTCGATCACAAAAAATGGTAAGCAGTTTTATTGCAATGAGTGAACAGGCTGACCAGGAAATAGTATCAGCTATACAGCAGAGTGAAATACTATTTTTAGAGCATGATGATAACCCCGTGTTTTTGCAAAACCTGGAACAGCTTAAAGTGCTGAATAATGATTTAAAGGTTTTCCGTAAAAAATTACTTGAAGAAGGCTGTGCTCTAGAAGAGTGGATGACAATAGTTGCTCGTAATATAGAGCAGGCCTATCGGCTGCGTACGGTGGCTTTTACTCCTGCAAATCAACGTGAAGCACTATTGTTCTATAACAATGTTATTCGTGCTGATGCAGCAAACTTGGCAGAGTATGCAGGCCGGGAAAGAGCATTGCTGGGATATCATATTGCAGCAGGTAAATCTCTTGATGATAAGACTCTCAAGACATTGGAATCATATCGGGCAATTGTTGATGTGCTGTCCAATGAGATCATTTTTATCAGAGGGCTACCCAGTATGCCGGATGCTCTGGTGCAGGTGATTAAAACCTATGAACATAAGTTTCTTGGTGAATATCAGAAGTTGAGAGAAGAGGTATATCAGCGCAATAGTGCACACAGGAAGGCTGAAAAGAATCTTATATCAAAATTGGCTTTAGAGGCGGGTATCATAGAGGAGAGCGTTAGAGCTGTATTTAATGGGTTCATGTTGATCAGCTCAGAATACTCTATCTTGCAAGTGGGTAAGATGTGGATGATGGGTAGTGCAGATGAAATTGCAAAAGCTCAACAAGTTGTTGAGAGCCATTTTGTAGCATTTGGAAAAAGAAATAAGCAAGATATAAAATTAAGGATTCTTGATGAAATAGGGCAAGAACGGGTTGAAGTTGAGATTGATAAAGGCGTATTAAAAAGAACCCCTGGCGCTGACCTGCAAAATAAATCTGGAAAACTATATTTTCAAAATTCTATTACTTTGCAGCCGAATAACATTTATGTGTCACCTTTTGATCTAAACATGAAGTGGGGTGAAATTGAACGGCCTTTTAAGCCTGCAATGAGGCTTGCAGCCCCAATCTATTATGATCAAGAAGTGAGCGGGGTGGTTGTTGCTAACTTCAATCCTTTAGATAGAGTGCTGAGTGAAGGTTATATAGAAAGAGCTGATTTTAATAATCGTTTTTTGGTAAATAAAGAGGGCTTTTTTTTGAGCCACGCTGAGCCTGACAAAAGATGGGGCATGATGCCACAACTCAAGCGTGACCGGTTTAATATTAAGAATGAGATTCCAGTATTTGCAGAAGAAATATTATCGGGTGGAGAGGGAGTTGGAATAGAGCCCTGGGGAGGTATGCATGTTTGGCATCCTATACATTATAACCCAGTAAATAGAGATGATTATTGGGTGCTGGTCGCTGCTGCTGACAGGGTTGGATACCCTGTGGACAGTTCAGAATGGTATAGGCGAGCTACTGAAGGGATTCAAAGTGCAATGGCTATATCAACTGTTGTCGGTACTTTGTCTGCAAAGGCAGCGCGTGATGTTCTCGCAAATTCTGCCCAATCAGTTTCTATGCAATATTATATGTTGGCGCTTGCAATTATGGCGTTTGGATTTATAACCGTGATGGTTAGATTAAGCCAACGGGCAGCGATGGAGTTGCAGCAATCAAAGGATGAGGCAGAAAAGGCCAATAAAGCAAAGTCTGAATTTTTATCCAGCATGAGCCATGAATTGCGAACACCTATGAATGCGATATTGGGGTTTTCACAGCTCCTAGCGTCCGATCCAGATGATCCACTATCAAAAAATCAAAAAGAAAATGTAGATTATATTAGGAATGCAGGCCAGCATTTATTGCAGCTTATCAATCAGGTATTAGAGCTTTCAAAGATTGAGGCTGGCAAGGCTGATGTTTCTATGGAAGATGTGGAGGTGCCGCTGGTTATTTATGAAGCAATAGCAACTGTTCAGCCTATGGCAGATAGCCGAGGCATCAAACTTGAATTAGTGGATGATGATTTTGAACACTGTGTTATTGCTGACTTAACCCGCATTAAACAGGTTTTGATAAATCTTATTTCAAATGCAATTAAATATAATGTGCAAAATGGTTCTGTGGTGATTTCATGTGGGTTGCTTGATAGTGGCAGGGTAAGAATATCAGTATCTGATACAGGAATTGGTATTGCGGAAGATAAATTAGATTGTATTTTTGCACCTTTTGATCGTTTAGGGGCGGAAAATTCTGATGTTGAAGGCACTGGAATTGGGTTAACGATAACCAAATACCTGGTTGAGTTAATGGGGGGAGCAATTAGTTTTGAGAGTAAGCTGGGGGCAGGCAGCGTATTTCATGTTGACCTAGCTGGTTCAGATTTGGTTGCTACCAAATGCAAAGAGCAGGATGAAGCGGCCATTAGCCCTTTAATGCGTGAGCATCCCTGTTCCATCGTATATATAGAAGATAATGCCGCCAATATAGAGCTTGTAAAAAAAATCTTAAAACAACATGCAAATATGCCTCTGCACTATGCAACAGATGCGCGACATGGCATTGAGTTAGTTAAAGACAGCATGCCGGATTTGGTATTGTTGGATATTAATCTGCCTGACATGGATGGTTATACAGTGCTTGATATTCTGAAGAGTGATCCGAAAACTGCTGATATACCGGTTATTGCAATAAGCGCAAAAGCCATGACTCATGATGTTGAAGTTGGGTTAAAAGCAGGGTTTGTTGATTATATTACCAAGCCAATAAATGTAGCCCATTTTATTGAGGTTGTAGATAAAATCATCAATAAGTCTGGCTGATTGGCAGTGCTAGCACAGCGCAAATAAAAAGGGCGGCAACACCTAGTGTTACCGCCCTCTCTTTTGCGTTAGCTAAATGTTATAAGCTTAGCTTTCGTCTTTACCATCATCCATGGCCTGTGCAGCCATATAGCTGTAGAGTTCAAACTTCTTGTTGACCTCTTTCTGCGCCTCTTCACCGTAACGTATTGCTGCATCCGGATCGATACGTTCCAGCATGGCGAAACGCCCTTCGGTCTCGGTGAACTCACGCAGTGGACGTGAAGGTGGCTTGGAATCCAGTTTTAGTGGGTTCTCGCCAGCAGCGGCCTTGCGTGGGTCATAACGGAACAGCTGGGTATGACCTGTTTCCATTGCCAGGGTCTGTGAGTCATGGTTAGAGGTCAGCAGGTTGATGCCCTGAGCGATACAAGGTGAGTAGGCGATGATCAGCGATACACCGTTGTAAGACTCGGCTTCCTGGAAGGCACGTAGGGTCTGAATATCTTTACCCTTTGCACCGTAGGAGACCTGAGCTACGTAGACGTTCTCGTAGTTCATGGCCATCAGTGCCAGATCTTTCTTCTTGTCTGGTTTACCGCCAGCAGCGAACTTGGCAACCGCACCCTTAGGCGTGGCTTTGGAGTTCTGACCACCGGTGTTGGAGTAGGTCTCGGTATCCAGTACCAGGATGTTGACGTTACGGCCAGAGGCGAGGACGTGATCCAGGCCGCCATAACCGATGTCGTAGGCCCAACCGTCACCACCAATGATCCAGACGCTCTTCTGGGTTAGGTGGCTGGAGACGGCCTCTAGGGAGCGGGCTTCCAGATCTGGAATATCGGCCAGACGTTTGCGTAGCACTTCAACACGCTCGCGCTGTTGGAAGATACCGGCCTCTTCGGTTTGATCGGCATTGGTCAGCTCATCAACCAGCTCGCCACCGATCTTGTCACGCAGGGTATTAAGCAGCTCAAGAGCTTGCTTGGTCTGCATGTCGTAAGAGAGACGATAACCCAGACCGAATTCGGCGTTGTCCTCGAACAGAGAGTTACACCATGCTGGGCCGCGGCCCTCTTTGTTGGTGGTGTAAGGTGTAGAAGGCAGGTTGCCGCCGTAGATGGAGGAACAACCGGTTGCGTTGGAGATTACCATACGGTCACCGAACAGCTGGGTGGCCAGTTTGATGTATGGGGTTTCACCGCAGCCCAGGCAGGCACCAGAGAACTCAAATAGCGGCTCCATGATCTGTGAGCCTTTGAGTGTTTTGGCATTGATCTGGGTGCGGTCAGCTTCTGGCAGTTCCAGGAAGAAATCCCAGTTTGGACGTTCCTGCAGATGGTATTCGCGATCCGTGACCATGTTGAGGGCCTTGCGGGTCGGATCGTTCTTGTCCGTTACCGGGCAGATATCCACGCAGAGGGTACAACCGGTACAGTCATCCGGGGCGATCTGATAGGTGATGTGCGTATTCGGCGCAAAATCCTTACCCTTGACCGGAACGTGTTTGAAGGTCGCAGGAGCGTTCTTGGTGAGCTCTTCTGGGAAGACCTTGCTGCGGATGGCCGCGTGAGGGCAGACCATTGGGCATTTGCCACAGTGGGTGCAGAGGTCTTCTTCCCACTTTGGCAGTTCCAGGGCCAACTCACGTTTTTCGTAAGCAGCGGTGCCCAGAGGCCAGGTACCATCAGCTGGAATCTTGCTGACAGGCAGTAGATCACCACGGTTGGCGATGATTTCAGCAGTAACCTCTTTGACAAATTGAGGTGCATTGTCGGTAACAGGAGGACGCATCTCGAAGGTGCTAGTGGCTTCGGATGGAATCTCAACCTTACTCAGGCCAGCCAGCGTGCCATCGATAGCAGCGAAGTTGGTCTCCAGTACTTTCTTACCTTTCTTGCCGTAGGTTTTCTCAGCAGCTTCCTTGATCTTGGCGATGGCTTCATCGCGTGGCAGGATGCCGGAGATGGCGAAGAAGCAGGTCTGCATGATGGTGTTGATGCGACGACCCATGCCGGTGGCATTAGCAATGGTGTAGGCATCTACTACGTAGAATTCAATCTTCTTCTCAATCATCTGCTCCTGCATCTTGCGTGGCAGGCTGTTCCAGACCTCATCTGTCCCAAAGTGGGAGTTGAGCAGGAAGGTAGCGCCAGGAGCTGCTTTGTTCAGCATATCGAAACGCTCAACAAAGATCGGCTGATGGCAGCCAATGAAGGTCGCCTGGTTGTTGCCTACCAGATAGGGAGAACGGATTGGCTTGGGGCCAAAGCGCAGGTGGGAGACGGTAACAGCCCCGGCCTTCTTGGAGTCGTACTGGAAGTAGCCCTGGCCGTAGTTGTCGGTCTCTTCACCAATGATTTTGATGGAGTTCTTGTTAGCACCAACGGTACCGTCAGCACCCAGTCCGAAGAACATGGCGCTGGTGACGCCTTCAGCTGAATCAGCTGTGAAGGTTGGATCCCATTCCAGGTGAGAGTGGGTCAGATCGTCAATGATGCCAACGGTGAAGCTGTTCTTTGGTACATCTTTGTTGAGCTCGTCGTAGATACCCTTGATCATGCCAGGGGTGAACTCTTTAGAGGCCAGTCCGTAACGACCACCGGTGACACGAGGCATCTCAGCCAAGTCGCCATTGGTGAAGGCCTGTGCAACAGCGGTCAATACATCTTTATAGAGCGGCTCACCATCAGAGCCTGGCTCTTTACAGCGATCCAGTACGGCGATCTTCTTGGCGGTAGCTGGGATGGCCTGCAGCAGGAATTCAGGTGCGAAAGGACGGAACAGACGTACTTTAACAACACCAACCTTTTCGCCCTGACGGGTCAGGGTCTCAACTGTCTCTTCAATCGCTTCGTTGCCAGAACCCATGGCGATGATGATGCGTTCAGCATCTTCAGCACCGATGTATTCGAACAGTTTGTACTGACGGCCGGTGTGCTTGGCCAGACGATCCATAGCACCCTGAACAATCGCAGGTACGGCATTGTAGTAAGGATTAACAGTCTCACGACCCTGGAAGTAAACATCTGGGTTCTGTGAAGTACCGCGGATAACCGGGGCATCTGGGTTCAGAGCGCGAGAGCGATGGGCGCTGACCAGCTCTTCGTCGATCATGGCGCGGACAACCTCTTTGCTCAGTTGGTCGACCTTGTTGACCTCGTGAGAGACGCGGAAGCCGTCGAAGAAATGAACGAAAGGTACTCGGCTCTCCAGGGTTGCGACCTGAGAGATCAGGGCGAAGTCCATTACCTCTTGTACTGAGTTGGAGCTCAGCATGGCAAAACCAGTCTGACGGATAGACATCACGTCACTGTGATCACCAAAGATCGAGAGACCTTGAGCAGCCAATGCACGTGCAGAGACGTGGAAAACGGTCGGTGTCAGCTCACCCGCTACCTTGTACATGGTAGGGATCATCAGCAGCAGCCCCTGTGATGCGGTAAAGGTGGTACTCAATGAGCCGCCTTGTAGTGCACCGTGAACAGCAGCTACAGCGCCGCCTTCACTCTGCATTTCAACTACATCTGGTACTGAACCCCAGAGGTTTTTTACACCTTTGGATGACCACTCATCTGAAAATTCCCCCATATCTGAGGAGGGAGTGATGGGGTATATAGCGATAACCTCGTTAGTGAGGTGTGCAATATAGGCAGCCGCCTGGTTGCCTTCGATCGTAACCATATTCCGTTCTGACATAGGTTTGCCCTTTAGTTTCAATGGATTAGGTGATTGCGGCGTGCAATTACGGCGCCGCACCGATAGAGAAATTGGGTTCCGCCTGGCATTCCCACAGGCTAAAAGGATGCATAATTTACCAGAGGTTATTCAGAAAATGAATTATTTGGTGAAATTTGTCGTGCATTTTATAGATTTTTAGCGCTATTTTCGGAAGCTGATGATAGGCCATCCCCTATTTTGTGCGTGTTGTGTGAGGGATTCATCCGGGTCGACAGCAATGGGCGTGTCCACGATCTCAAGCAGTGGAATGTCGTTGTGGGAGTCGCTATAGAAGCAGCTTCCGTCCAGATTGCGGTGGTTCTTGGCCAACCATTGATTGAGTCGTTCAATCTTGCCCTCTTTGTAGCTGGGAGTTCCAGCGACCTGGCCAGTATAGCGGCCATCGATCTTCTCTGGTGTGGTGGCAATAAGGTGCTCGATCCCAAGCCGCTGTGCGATTGGGGTGGTCACAAAGGCGTTGGTTGCGGTGATAATCAGTAGGGTATCGCCTGCAGCCCGGTGTTTTTCAATGTGCTGTAGCCCGGTTGGCAGGATGATAGGGTCGATCTTCTCTGCTACGAATTGCTCCCGCCAGGCATAGAGTTTTTCTGGTGCATGCTCACTTAGTGGTTTGAGTGAAAAGGCCAGAAATTCAAAGATATCCAGCTTCCCCTCGTTATATTCTTGGTAGAAACGATCATTTGCCTGCTTGTAAATCTCGGCATCAACAACGCCCTGTTCAACCAGGAAATCACCCCAGAGGTGGTCTGAGTCGCCGCAAAGTAAGGTGTTGTCGAGATCAAAAATAGCCAGTGCCAAAGTCGGATACCTCTAAAAAATAAAGAAAAATAAAAATCTGCCTGGAATGGATCTTTGCACCAGCTCCGAAGGAGTGGAGAGCATGGGTGTGCTGAATAAAAGCTAAGCCGCTAATTTTACAGGAAAAACATCAGGAGGAAAGGGCGGCTGCTGATGGGTTTGGTGTTAGGAGTTAATATCCCAGAAAATCAATAGCTTAAGTTAAGCTTGCCCCAATCAGCTAGATTATGGAAGAATCAAGGTATGTTGAACCTTATATAGTAGGTCTTGTAGTGATTGATCCAGATGGATACAGATCTAATGTAGCTATTGTGCTGTGCAATAATCAGCGCCAGCTTTTCTGGGGGCGACGTATTGGCCAGGATGCATGGCAGTTTCCTCAAGGAGGAATCAAGTCCCATGAAACGCCAGAGCAGGCGATGTACCGTGAGCTGGAAGAGGAGGTTGGCTTGCAGGAACATCAGGTGGAGGTGGTTGGCTGCACCGATGACTGGTTGCGTTACCGGTTGCCTGAACGTTTTATTCGATACCACTCTAAACCACTTTGCATTGGTCAGAAGCAGGTATGGTTTCTATTGCGTATGAAGTGCCGGGATCAGGATGTCCGTCTTGATTTGTCATCCAAACCGGAGTTTGATCATTGGCGTTGGGTGAAATATTGGCAACCGTTGCGTGAGGTGGTTTATTTTAAACGCAAAGTCTATAACAGGGCGCTGAAGGAGTTGGCACCGTTGCTGTTTCCAGATGGCGCGCCAGCGCGTCGTTGTTCAAATCACCTGCGGCAGAATTGCCGCTAATGGTCTTCTGGGGCGATTCCAGTGCTTGAAGTCTTACAGCGCATCGTCCAAGAGGTTAATGCTGCTCCAGACCTTGGTAAAGCACTCAACCTTATCGTAAGCCGCGTTCAGCGGGCAATCAATACGGATGTCTGCTCTGTTTACCTTACTGATTTTGAGACCCGTGAGCACGTGTTGCAGGCCACTGTTGGCTTGCCGCCAGAGGTGGCGGGCAAGGCGCGAGTCCCTCTGTATCGGGGATTGGTTGGGGTGGTTTGTGAACGTGCAGAGCCCATCAGCGTTGAGGATGCACCCACCCACCCGCGTTATCTAGCGATTAGTGGCATAGATGAGGCTCATTACCATGGATTTCTTGGGGTGCCTATTATTCAAAACCGGCAGGTGTTGGGAGTGCTGGTGGTTCAGCAGGCTGCCCCGCGTCAGTATGATGATAATGAAGTTGCCTTTCTGTTTACGCTGGCAGCTCAGCTGGCAGGTGCCATTACTCATGCCAAGGCCAGTGGTGAACTGGCAACCTATCAGGAGCAAGAGGGTGCACCCATCAATTTTCTCAAGGGCCGGCCTGGGTCATCGGGTGTTGCTTTTGGGACTGTTGTTGTCAGCTACCATCAGGCAGATCTTGAAGTTATTCCAGATAGGATGGTGGATGATGCTGCCCTGGAAGAGGACTCTTTCCGTGTTGCTGTAGAGGCGGTAACAGACGATCTGAAAGCGCTAAAGCTACGTGTAGGAGATAGCCTGCCGGATGAGGATAAGGCGTTATTTGATGCCTGGATACTCATGTTGGGCAGTGATAGCCTGGTTGATCGGAGCATTGAGCGTATCCAAGAGGGACACTGGGCCGCCGGTGCGCTACGACAAACAGTGCATGAACATGCTCAGATGTTTGATGATATGGATGATGTCTACATGCGTGAGCGGGCTTCGGATATCCGGGATCTCGGTCGGCGTATTCTGACCTATCTACAGTGTGATACTGCCAGAGTAGTGAGCTACCCAGAAAACACCATTCTGCTGGGTGAAGATGTCAGTGCTGTGCAGTTGGCAGAGGTGCCCAGGGATAAGCTGGCAGGTGTGGTTTCAGCAACAGGCTCCAATGCCTCGCATGTGGCTATTTTGGCACGAGCCATGAATATTCCGACGGTAATGGGCGTCTCAGACCTGCCGGTTGCACGGATGGAGGGGCGAGAGGTTATTCTTGATGGCTACCGGGGACGGGTCTATGTGTCGCCTCCCCCTTCTGTTCAGGCTGAATATGCCCGTCTGGCAGAAGAGGATCGTGAGATAAGTGCTGAGCTTGAAGCTATACGCTCATTGCCGGCAGAGACTACAGATGGCATCTGCACCCCGCTGTATCTCAATACAGGGCTGGTTTCTGAAATGAGTGATCTTGGTTTAGAGGCTGCAGCTGGGGTTGGTCTTTATCGGACTGAACTGCCCTTTATGGTGAGGGATCGTTTTCCCAGTGAAGCTGAGCAGGTTCCAAATTATCGTCGAGTGATTAATGCTTTTGCACCACGCCCTGTTACTTTGCGTACCCTGGATGTTGGTGGTGATAAGCCTCTTCCCTATTTTCCCGTAAATGAATCCAATCCATTCTTGGGTTGGCGGGGTATTCGTATCTCTTTGGATCACCCGGAGATATTTATGACGCAGATCCGTGCCATGCTGAGAGCGGCTATTGGTTACGATAACCTGCGCATTATGCTGCCGATGATCAGTTGTGTGGAAGAGGTTGATGATGCACTGCTGATGATCCAGCGTGCCTATGAGGAGTTAAAAGAAGAGGATTATGATGTCAGCATGCCAAAGGTTGGCATTATGATTGAAGTGCCTTCGGCGATATATCAGGCAGAGGTTTTGGCTCGCCGGGTGGATTTTCTCTCCATTGGCAGCAATGATTTGACTCAGTATCTATTTGCGGTAGATAGAAGTAATTCCCAAGTGGGAGATCTGTACGATGATATGCATCCTGCGGTATTGCGTGCATTGGTTCAGATAGTGGAGGGAGCAAAGGTCTATAATCGCGATGTGGGTGTCTGCGGAGAGTTGGCAGGCGATCCGGCAGCGGCAGTATTGTTACTGGGTATGGGTGTAAATAACCTCAGTATGAGCGCGGGCAGTCTGTTGCGGGTAAAAGGGGTATTGCGACGTATTAGCCGTACGCGCGCGCGTGAGTTATTAAAAAAAGCATTACGTTATGAAGACGCGGCTTCTGTACGGCGATTAATGTATGATACCCTAGAGAATATGGGGTTAGGCGGACTGGTGCGTCCAGGCAAGTAGCCTGTTTTTCCTCATTGTTCTGGTAGTGTAGATTAAAAAAATCAAAAGTTACCCTTCCTTTTATTCAAATGCTGTATACACTCACAGCAAGGCGTTTTGTTTTTTTAACCCTATTTGGAGGTAGTTTCTTATGGAGCTTACACCCCGTCAGGCAGAGATTCTGGAGCTGATTCGGTCACATATTGCAGATACTGGTTATCCGCCCACTCGTGCAGAGATATGTGAGATTATGGGATTCAAATCTCCCAATGCGGCAGAGGATCATCTGCGAGCGCTCTCTCGTAAAGGTGTTATCGAGGTGTTGCCCGGTACATCCAGAGGTATCCGTGTTCTGCTACCAGATGAGCCAGAAGGGTTGCCCGTAATTGGCAAGATTAAATCAGATGGTGCTATCCATGCTGAACAGAATATTGATGATTATTACCCCATAGACCCCACTAAGTTTCGCCCCAAACCACACTATCTGTTACGTATGCAGGATGACAGCATGCAAGATGCAGGCGTTGCAAAAAAAGATCTGTTGTTAGTACATCGTACTAAAAAGTTTAAAAATGATCAGATTGTTATTGCCAGGCTGGATGGTAAGGTCATGGTCAGGCGTATCAATCAACATGGGCGATGGAAACATCGCGTCAGATTAGAATCTGGAAATGGCGGTTTCCCTTTGCATGATGTTGATACGCGGAAACAGACACTGGTTATCGAAGGTCGAGTGGTTGGGTTGGTTCGGTCGTTATAATCCGTAAAGATCTGTTAAGAAGAAAAAAGGCTGGAGTCATCTCCAGCCTTTTTTTATGCGTTATAGTTTATTGTAAACCCCGCCTCCTCTAGTCTTACTTCCTCTTGTCGCAACTCCATTTTGGTTAGAGGGTGTCTTTTTAGCCAGCCTTCGGGAAAGGTAAGTTCCAGACTGTTCTCTTCTACAGTAAGCCCGATAAATGGCCTTGCTTCAGTGGAACGACCTCGGTGCAATAGGATGGCCAGGCGTAGAAGGATACAGAGCCGTTTGGCGCTTTCTCTCTTGGCAGTAGGCAGTAATTCAAATGCCTCTAGTGGGAATTTTCGTCGATGTCCCCGTACTAACGCAGCCAGCAGCATCTGTTCCTGGCGTGAAAAACCGGATAGATCAGAATTCTCAATTAAATAGGCGCCATGTTTGTGAAATTGATTATGTGAGATGGTAAGTCCCAACTCATGGATGCGTGTGGCCCAGCAGAGAATATCCAGCTGACTCGCCTTGGTTAATGCCCAAGCTTGGCTGGCTTGAGTAAAGAGTTTGTTGGCGGTGGTCTCTACATGTTGTGCATGCTTTAGATCCAGATGGTAGCGCTTGCAGAGAGAGAGAATAGTGCGCTCACGAACATCCTCATGTTGGATCCGTCCAAGTTTGTCATAGAGTAGCCCCTCCCTTAATGCTTGCTCAGAAACCAGCATCTTATCCAGATGCAGGGCTTTAAATATGGCAAGCAGCACGGCAACACCGCCAGGAAAAACAGCTTGGCGCTCCTGACTGAGGCCTTCAAGTGTTAATTTGTCTGTATGGCCAGCAGCGACTAAGTGCTCTTGCAGCTGATGTAAAGCTGCAAGGGTGATACCCTCTTTGCTCCAACCTGCATGTTGTACAACCGCTGCTATGCTGCGGATTGTGCCTGAGCTACCGATAGCTGATTGCCAGCCAAGATGGCGGTATGAGCGTCGAATAGGGCGCAGTTCCAATGCTGCGGCCAGTCCAGCGGCCTCCATAGCCTCAGCGGTGATTTTTCCAGAGGGAAAATAGCGCTGACTGAAATTGACGCACCCCATATAGAGACTTTCACGGAGCTGGATATCAAACTGCTTGCCAATAATAAGTTCGGTGCTGCCACCGCCAATATCCACCACCAATCGTTGATTGTCAGCTGTGGCCAGGCTGTGGGCTACGCCCAGATAAACCAAGCGAGCCTCTTCCTGTCCAGAGACTATCTCAATGGAATGCCCCAATGCCGTCTCTGCTTGGGTTAGAAAGCTATCGGCTTTTTTCGCCTGTCTCAGTGCGTTGGTGCCTACTGCGCGAACATTATCAGTTGGCAGCTCGCGTAGGCGTTGTCCAAAGCGACTAAGGCAGGCCAATGCACGTATGCGGGCCTCAAGTGAGAGTTCTCTGTTCTCATCGAGCCCTGCGCCAAGACGTACCATTTCCCGAATCCGGTCGATAATCTGGATCTCTCCATTGATTACCCGGACAACGATCATGTGGAAGCTGTTGGAACCAAGGTCTATAGCTGCGATGGTCTCTGGTGTGTTGTTTTTTTCGATGCTCATTTATTGTTCAATGTTCTAGTGCTCTTTCAACATGATAAATTAGGGTTCAGCGTTCCTGTGGTGTCCCGCTGCAAGGCACAGTGTGCAGGCAATGGCCTTAGTCCTTGCCAAGCACTGTAACACCGCAGAGGGGCACCACAGGAGCGCCCGAAGGGTTGGCCTGTCAGCGTCCATGACTGCGTTGCGCCTCTTGCAAAGGACTAAGGCCATTTACTGCGAGGCGCGCCTCGTCCTGAACGCTGACAGACCAACTGAATCCTAATTTATCATATTGAAAGAGCACTGGTTGGCGAGAGGATATTGATTGTTTGCATAGCATCTCTTCAGCTTAGCATTTTGTCGTGCTTATGTTGTCTGATTGATCTGTTTTATGGGTTAAACTTAAGGTATGAAATATTGTAATCAGTGTGGTGCAAAGGTCGAGCTACAGATACCCGAAGGGGATAATCGGGAGCGTCATGTATGTATCGATTGTGAAACTATCCATTATCAGAATCCCAGAGTTGTCACGGGTTGTCTGCCTGAGTGGGAAGGGCGGGTTTTGCTTTGCCGTCGGGCTATTGAGCCGCGTGAAGGTTATTGGACGCTGCCCGCTGGGTTTATGGAAAATGGTGAAACCACGCATGATGGTGCCATACGAGAGACCCTGGAAGAGGCCAATGCCCGAATAGAGGTGGCTGGCCTTTTTAGTATGTTCAATCTCCCGCATGCTGATCAGGTGTTTATGATTTATCGTGGCCAACTGCTAGATCTTGATTTTAGTCCGGGTGAGGAGAGTCTGGATGTTAGGTTGTTTGCGGAAGATGAGATTCCATGGGATGAGCTGGCATTTCCTATGATTGGGGAGACTCTCCGTCTCTATTTTAGTGACCGCTTGGCGGGAAGCTTTGAAACGCATGTTGGAACGATTAGGCGGGTTTTAAAAAATCCCCGCCGTTATCAGATTGAAATGCATGAGGCTGTCGTGCCTCAGCGCCCTCCCGGATAGACCATCCTGACATTGGTCGCAACCAGGCCGTTGCCTTTCTGTTCGCTCTCTTTAAGGTAGAACTCAACAATAGTATTACGATTTTGCAGATCTTCAACGGTGACATCATCGGCCAGTTCATTGATGTGGCAGAAGACACTTTCGTAAGGTGAATCCGGGTCGCGTGGATCAGTAACCCATAGATTGGGGGAGATCTCTCGGATAAAGCGCAGGAAACCATACCCCTTATCCTCAAACCACTTAGTGCAGACACCGCGCACACAGTAGCCGGGTTTTCCCCATTCGTTGCGAGGCTCACAGGTAAACGGTAAAAGATCAGGGATAAGAAAGCCGGAATAGAAGGCATCGACCTGGCGTTGCAGCGCCTTGGATACATTGCGGAAACCAATCAGCTCAACCCGGCAGCCTTTATTCTGCAGTGCTGTGACAACCTGTAGAAAATCACCATCACCGGTAACCAGTAGCACCTGATCCAGGTTGGTTGCCTGCAGCATGGCATCAACAGCAAGATCCAGATCAGCGTTGGCTTTGGTGGTGATGTTTCCTTCCTCATCAACGTAACGCTGGACGTTTTTTACCGTAATTTTCCAACCAAAATCCCGCACCATCTGCTGATAGGCGTATGATTTTTGGGCATATTCAGGTTCTGTTTTGGCACGCTCAGGGTCAAAAGCGATGTAAGTGTTGAGTCGTTGTGGGGCGCCGCCATCGCGCATGGCAAAACGGCGAAGGTTGTCGTAACGGAGTTGATAACCGCCATTAAAGCGGACATTTTCGGCGTCAACGAAGACACCAATCTTTAGGTTCGATTCCAAAATAACTTTTCTCTGGAATTGTTCCATCAATTCATAAAAGGGTGAAGATTTGCTAAATCTCAAAAAGCCCCTAAAACCTGTTTATTTTTAGGGAAATATATCAGTCAATGGTAATGCTTTTTGGGGGTGGGCTGCAACTACATGGGAATAAACTTACGTTATAAAAATGAAAAAAGGGAAGGCAGTCGCCTTCCCTTTTATTAGATTTAAGACTGTTTCCAGTCTGTTACTTGTGATGCCGGTTTTCCACCAAATGCTCAACAACACTAGGGTCGGCAAGCGTAGAGATATCGCCTACCTGGTCTACCTCATTGATGGCGACCTTGCGTAGAATGCGGCGCATGATCTTGCCAGAGCGGGTTTTTGGCAGGGCTGGTGCCCATTGAATGATGTCGATGGTGGCGATGGCGCCGATCTCTTTGCGTACCAGCTGCACCAGCTCTTTCTTCAACTCGTCTGACTCTTCGATGCCTGCCATCAGTGTGACGTAGGCGTAGATGCCCTGGCCTTTGATATCGTGCGGGTAGCCCACCACGGCGGCTTCGGCCACTTTTGGATGCAGCACCAGGCCGGATTCAATCTCGGCAGTGCCAAGACGATGACCGGAGACATTAAGCACATCATCCACCCGACCGGTAATCCAGTAGTAGCCATCGGCATCGCGACGGCAGCCATCACTGGTGAAGTACATGCCGGGGTAGGTTTTGAAGTAGGTGTCAATGAAGCGTTGATGATCACCGTAAATGTCACGCATCATGCCAGGCCAGGGGCGGGTGATTACTAGATTGCCTGAGCCTTCACCCTCAATAATATTGCCATCAGCATCTACGATAGCCGGTTCAACGCCAAAGAAGGGACGGGCAGCAGAGCCGGGTTTGAGTGCATGGGCACCGGGTAGAGGGGTAATAAGGTGTCCGCCAGTCTCGGTTTGCCACCAGGTGTCGACAATGGGGCAGCGGGCATCGCCCACTACATGGTAGTACCACTCCCACGCTTCGGGGTTAATGGGTTCGCCCACAGACCCGATGACACGCAGGGATTGGCGTGAGGTCTTTTTGACAGGTTCATCACCCGCGCGCATCAGGGCGCGTAGCGCGGTGGGTGCGGTGTAGAAGGAGTTGACCTGGTGTTTATCTATCACCTGCCAGAAACGTGAATTGTCTGGATAGTTGGGAATACCCTCAAACATCAGGCTGATGGCACCATTGGCCAGCGGGCCGTAGACGATATAGGTGTGGCCGGTTACCCAACCCACATCGGCGGTGCACCAGTAGACTTCCCCATTGCGGTAGTCGAAGACATATTTGTGGGTGATGGCAGAAAAGAGCAGATAACCACCCGTGGTGTGCAGCACCCCTTTCGGCTTGCCGGTGGAACCTGAGGTGTAGAGGATGAAGAGTGGATCTTCAGCGTCCATCTCTTCGGCAGGGCAGTCACTTGAGGCATCCTGCATCAGGTCGTGATACCAAACATCCCGTCCTTCTGTCCAACCGATGTCACCGCCGGTGCGCTTAACAGTCAGCACTGTATGCACATTGGGGCAGGACTCTAATGCTTTGTCAGTATTGGCTTTGAGTGGAACAGACTTGCCACCGCGCACCCCTTCATCGGCTGTGATGACGGCTTGGCAGTCGGAGTCGAGGATGCGTCCGCTAAGGGAATCAGGTGAGAAACCGCCGAATACCACAGAGTGAACAGCGCCGATGCGGGCGCAGGCCAGCATGGCGACGCTGGCCTCGGGGATCATCGGCATATAGATGCAGACTCGGTCACCTTTTTTGACGCCGCGACTTTTAAGCACGTTGCCAAGTTTGCAGACTTCGGCGTGCAGCTCGCGGTAGCTGATCTTTTTATCTTCGGCGGGATTATCACCTTCCCAGATAATAGCGGTTTGATCGCCTCGTGCGTCGAGGTGTCGATCCAGACAGTTGTAGGCAACATTGAGTTTGCCGCCTTCAAACCATTTAATGTCTGCGGTGTGGAAATCCCACTCTTGTACCTTGTCCCATTTTTTGAACCAGGTTAGGTGTTTTTCTGCCTGTTCAGCCCAGAAGTTATCAGAGTCTTCTATGGACTGCTTATACATTGTTTCGTACTGCTCGGCATTAATGAGTGCGTTAGCAGCAAAGTCTGCTGGAACAGGATAGACCTTGTGTTCGGACATCTGTTTCTCCTTAAAATTATTTTAAGCTCAAAGATCCGGTATCTCGGCTAAGCTTATCGTGAAACCCTTGAAGACAGAAGTGCATGATGCAAAAACTTTTTAAGTTGATTTTGTCTTATTTTATCGCCTTGTTATTGGTGGTGGGGGTGTGTGAGGCTGCTGATCCCAGGCAAGAGGAGCGCCAAGCTATGGTCAGATCTATTGTAAAGGATGTTAATGAGACCAGCCGCTACATTGGCACAGATGAGCTGAATCCGAGGGTGATGGAGGTTATAGGGCGTGTGCCTCGGCATGAGTTTGTGCCGGTTGAGGAGCGCTTTGCGGCCTATGAGAATATCCCGCTGCCCATTGGTCACGGTCAAACCATCTCCCAGCCTTATATTGTGGCGTTGATGACTGATCTGCTGAAGCTGAAGCCGGATAGTCGGGTGCTGGAAATTGGCACAGGCTCAGGTTATCAGGCAGCCATCCTGGCGGAGTTGTGTGAACAGGTCTTTACCATTGAAATCATTGAGCCTCTGGGTGAAGAGGCGGCTGAGCGGCTACAGCGGTTGGGTTATGACCAGGTTCAGCTGCGTATTGGTGATGGTTATTACGGCTGGAAGGAAGAGTCGCCTTTTGATGTCATTGTAGTGACTGCGGCAGCGAGTCATGTGCCACCACCTTTGATTCAGCAGCTTAAACCGGGTGGTCGGATGGTGATCCCCGTGGGTAGCCGTTTTATGGTGCAGCAGTTGCTGTTGGTTGAGAAGAACGATCAGGGAGAGGTGACTACCCGACAAATACTCCCGGTTCGTTTTGTGCCGCTAACAGGAACACATTAGCCAGCAATCTAAATGAGATGGAACCCCGCTTCCCTCGCTACTCCATCGCGCTGATTTCTGCAGCTGCACTGAGTTATGAGATCCTGCTCATGCGGCTCTTCTCTATCATCCAGTGGCATCACTTTGCTTATATGATCATCAGTTTGGCGCTACTGGGTTATGGCGTCAGCGGCACCTTCATTACCCTTGCCCGAGAGCGTTTGCTGGCTCGGTTTCCATTGGTCTTTATCGTTAACCTATTGCTGTTTGGAATATCAGCAGTTGCCTGTTTTCTCATTGCCCAAAGGATACCGTTCAACCCAGAGCAGCTGCTGTGGGATAAGCAGCAGCCATTATGGTTGTTGCTCATCTACCTATTATTGATGCTGCCATTTTTCTTTGCAGCCAATGCTGTGGGTTTGGCTATCAGCCGCTTTCATCAACAGGTGGCACGTATCTATGGGGCGGATCTGCTAGGCGCAGGTTTGGGTAGCTTGGCTATTATCGGACTGCTGTTTCTGTTCTTTCCCGAGCGGGTTTTGCAGCTGCTGGGGTGCTTGGGTGGTGTCGCTGCACTGTTGGCTTGTTGGGAGTTGAACTTCAGATTTCGTTATCGTTGGTTGTTGCTCTCTTTTGCGATGTTGCTGCCCCTGTTATTGCCGCTTGCGTGGCTGACGCCTACTATCTCGCCCTATAAGGGCCTGAGCCAGATGTTGAGAATTAGTGGTGTTGAGATTGTTGATCAATATGCCAGCCCTTTGGGATTACTGAGTGTTATTAAGAGTCCGCAAGTACCTCTGCGTCATGCGCCTGGGCTGAGTCTGAATGCCACAACAGAACCGCCGCCTCAGTTAGGTGTTTTTACTGATGGGGATGCCATGACGGTACTGACTCAGGGTGAGAATGAGAGAGAGCGGTTTACCTATTTGGATCAACTGACATCAGCGCTGCCCTATCATCTCAATAAAGCAGAAAAGGTTCTGGTGCTTGGTGCCGGTGGTGGGGCTGATGTGTTGCAGGCACTGTACCATCAGGCGCAAAAGATTGATGCGGTGGAGTTGAATCCTCAAATGGTTCAGCTGGTGCGCCAGCGCTATAAAAAATTTACTGATGATCTGTATGCAAAAGCAGGTGTTCAGGTTCATATTGCTGAGGCGCGTGGTTTTGTGGCTGCCAGTGATCAGCGCTATGACGTGGTTCAATTGGCACTGATGGATTCGTTTAATGCCTCATCTGCCGGACTGTACGCGCTCAATGAAAGCTATCTCTATACCGTAGAAGCTTTGCAGGCATATCTCAGTCATCTTACGCCGGGAGGATACCTTGCCATTAGCCGCTGGGTGAAGTTACCACCCAGGGATACTTTGAAGCTGTTTGCAACGGCGGTTGCCGCGTTACGAAATTTAGGTGTTGAAAACCCAGGACAACGGCTGGTGCTGATTCGTGGCTGGCAGACCAGTACCTTGTTGATCAAGAATGGAGATGTCTCTATTGAGGAGATTGCGGTGTTGCGCCGTTTCAGTCAGGAGCGTGCCTTTGATGTGGCTTTCTATCCCGGTATGACTGTGGATGAGGCTAATCATTACAACCAGCTGCAACAGCCCTATTTCTTTACTTCAGCGCAAGCATTGCTGAGCCCAGCAGCGCTGGAATATCTGCAGCGCTATAAATTTAATATTCAACCGGCAACGGATGACCGTCCCTACTTTTTCCACTTTTTCAAATGGGAGCAGCTGCAGGAGATCTGGGGACTGCGAGGGCAGGGTGGTTTTCCGTTGCTGGAATGGGGCTACCTAATATTGGTTGCAACCTTGATCCAGGCACTGTTAGCTGGGGTTGTGCTAATTTTGTTGCCGCTGTTTTTTTGTCGTTCACAGCTACGTGGTGGATCGGTGCACCCTTGGCGGGTCTTCCTCTATTTTGGCTCCATTGGGTTGGCATTTCTGTTTCTTGAGATTGCCTTTATCCAGAAATTTATTCTCTTTTTGAGCCATCCGCTCTATGCGGTGGCTGTTGTGCTCTGCTCTTTTCTCATCTTTGCAGGCCTGGGCAGCATCTGCTCCCGCCGCTTGGTGGTCATGTGGGGGGGGCTGGCCACCTTGAAGGTGGCAGTAGTCTCTATTGGCTTGTTGGGTAGTCTGTTTTTGCTATTGCCGCAGACCCTCTTTCCAACCCTTTTGCAATGGCCCGAATGGATCAAAATTATTGTTACGGTACTGTTGATTGCGCCCTTGGCGTTTTTTATGGGCATGCCGTTTCCAACAGCATTGGCTCAGCTGGGTTCTGAGAGACCTGCTTTGATTCCGTGGGCCTGGGGAGTGAATGGTTGTGCTTCTGTGGTGAGTGCTGTTCTGGCAGCCCTGCTTGCAATCCATATTGGATTCAGCTTGGTGGTGTTGGTGGCTTTAATGCTGTATGCATTTGCTTTTGTAGTGTTTCGCAAATGCTATCTGTAATTACCGATATGAATATCTATACTTTTGCCAGGTGTTGAGGTGTGGCTTCTGCGTTGGTTTGGCCACTACGCCCATAAGTAGTAGAGGTGATATTTGCTTTGCCAGAGAGAATATCAAGGGCCAAGGTAATATGTCGCTGAGTCAATGCAATAACGCCGCCGTTGATTTCGTTCTGGCGATGTAGTTTTTCAGCCAAATCTTGAAGCTCCTGCCATTGGGTAACAA
>Ga0316192_10000372_pt1 | contig 32405 bp, 29 predicted proteins | sample MerIslwburrow_MG_FD_204931 | JGI IMG/M metagenome (GOLD analysis project Ga0316192, IMG submission 204931) | Coastal sediment microbial communities from Maine, United States - Merrow Island worm burrow | ecosystem: Environmental > Aquatic > Marine > Coastal > Sediment | place: USA: Maine...
TCCGGCCCCCGAGGACTCTCGACCGATGGACGGACTGTGCTTTTCGACGAAGGCAATAGGGGTGATGACGAAGGGTACTGGGTCTTCCTCAGGGGGACCGATGGCTCGGCGCCGGTGCGGATGGGCTCTGGAGTGGGTGTCGCGATATCTCCCGACGGAGAGCACGTGTTGATCATCTCTTATCCCTTCACGGATCCGAGGTTCGTCCTATTGCCGGTCGGGGCCGGTGAACAGCGTGAAGTCGATGTTGGTGACATTCGCCTGCAGCCGCTGGCGATCTGGCAGCCCAGCGGCCGGGGGTTCGTCTTCGCCGGCTCGAATGAAGGCGAAGGAACGCGACTGTTTCTCAAAGATCTCGATAGCGGTGAGGTTCGGCCGGTGACGCCTCCGGGCGTCGAGGTGCATGAACCCAAGTCGATGTCCCCTGATGGGCAGTCGGTAGTTGTAAGGGCACCCGACGGTCATTTGACCCGTTATTCGTTGAACGGAGGCGAGCCTTCGCCGATTCTGGGAGCGGAACCGGCAGACTTTGCCATTCGGTTCGACGAGACCGGTGAGTCGCTCTACGTGCTGCAATTCGGCCGGCTGCCAAGCCCGGTCTACAAGATCCATCTCGCGACAGGCGAGCGGTCCCTGTCGGGTGAGCTCTCTCCCTCCGATCCTGCGGGCGTCTTCGACGTCGACAAACTCTTCATGACCGCCGACGGCTCCGCACACGTCTACTCCTACCGAAGATTCCTCAGCGATCTGTTCGTCGTCGAAGGACTCGAATAGTGTCGGCCGCCCGGCCGGTAGCGGCCCAGCGGCCTTGGGGTTGAGGCGGCCGTCGTACCTCCGGCCGGTCTTTGAGGGCGTGGGGGTTGAAGCGCTCGGCGTCTCTGCCACCCGCTGCTTTGTCTTTCCCTTCAGGTTGTCGATCGAAGGTCAGTCCGTGGGGCAGGACCCCGCGATCTTGCTGGGGTCCGGCGTGGGGCCCCCAGGGGGCTATCCTCCCTTCCGCTGCAAGAACCCCCATGGAGGTCCCCACGCCGAACCCTGAGCCACCTTGGAGCCTTGCGCGTTGCGTGACGAGGTGGCGGCCCGCCCGAATGGAGGGGAGGGGCTCGACCCCTCCCGCGGGAGCCCGCAAGGGGCTCCCTACAAGGCCGACGCCGTCCCCCTGCGAACCACCCGGGCGGATCTCCACACGACAACCGTCATCAGTATGGATGCCGGCGGCCTGGGAGTTGCGTAGACTTGAGGCATGGATTCTGTCAGGCAGGCGCCATCCCACGGGCGGTCTTCACTTCGCATCATTGTCGCGACCCTCATGGTCCTCGCGATTGTCTCTGTATCGATCTGGAGCCAAGAGACGGAGAGCTTTGGCGAAGAGGAGCGGGTCACCGCAATCGATCTGGTAGTGGATCCGTGGGAGGGAGGCGCCGCTGCCAAGAAGTCGGTCAAGGATCTGGTGCCGGAGGACTTCGCATTGAGCGTCGGTGGTAAATCGCGACGCGTCGTCGCGATAGGACCTCCCAGCTTCGGAAACCTCTCCGAATCGTGGCATGTGTTGATCTACGTAGACGAGGCTCTATCCACCGCGTCCACGGTCCGATGGGCATCGGATCTCATGGCGCAGCGGGCTGACGATGTCGTTCGCCTGGGACAAGTCGACCTGGTGGTCGCAGCCGAAGAGCCCGTCTTTCTGCTACGCGGCAGTCGTGAGGCGGGAATGCTCAGGAGCTCCCTGGCCAGGCTGTCGGAAAGCGAGAGGGGCCGCGACGAGCTCACGGCTTTGCGTTCGGCGTTTCTCACGGCACTCCATGACGAGACGGGAGATTACGTCCCTGAGGAGCTCAGGCCGGCGTTTCAAGCCGAAGAGGAGCGACTGATCCGCAGCCGGCTCGACATGCTGCTGACCTTTCTGGCGGACGATGCAGGAGTAGGTAGTCGCCGAGTGCTGTTTCTGGTCACCGACGGCTTCGATCTGGTGCCCGGTGATTTTTACTCCATGTGGTCGAAGCTCGAGTCCGAGGGCTCGGATGCGAGTGCCTCGCCGACGGCGATCCTCTCCAACGCAGGCTCGAGTATTGAAGACGTTACCTTGACGACTGCGAGATCTCTGAGCGCCTACGGCTGGATCACTCACCCTCTCGTGGCTCCGGAGCGCCCCAGTCCCCTCGTACCCGGACTCCGGATCGGCAAGTGGCGTGTCAGCGGCCCGGCTGGGGGGCGCATCATCGGCTTGAGAATCGTCCGAGAGCACCAACGAAAGAGGCAGCAGGCGGAAAACCTCGTCGAGCTCGGGCTGGCCCAATTGGAAAAGAGTGAGCCCGAGAAGGCTGAGGAGTCCTTTCGGCAGGCCCTCGTCCATTTCGCCGGGGATCCACGAACCGCGCAGAGCCAGGCGCAGGCCTTCTTGGGACTGAGCGAGGCGTTGGCCCTTCAGGAAGAAGCGCAAGGCGCCCGCGAAGCCCTGGCCCAGGCCGTGGTGCTCGACTCCTCTATCGAAGAAGAGAACCCGGAAGCGGTCGCGGCGCTTTGGGAACCCCTCAAGCCCCTGCGACTCCTGGCGCAGGACAGCTCGGGCGGTCTCATCGAGGACGACGATGGCCTGACGACGACGACTGGCGAGCTCGGCCAGCGCCTCAGGTTGACCTACCAGGAAGTGGGGGCTCCTCGCGGTGAGATGCTGTCGGTCAATGTGCAATGGTCGGGAAGCGAGAGAGCTTTCCGCACGCCTGCGTGGACGCGCTTCGGGACTCCAGAAGCCGTGGCGGCTGCCCGTGCCCGCAGCCTGCTGGCGGGTGAGTTCGCGGATACCGAGCTGGAGCTGGACCTGGTGGTCCAAGCCTCGAAGTCGGGCCAGGGCTGGAATCTGCAGGCTACCTTCGAAGAGCCCCCCGACCTCGAAGATTGGCAGGAGGACCGGCTGCTACGCGTGACCATTGCCACGGCTGCGCCCGATACGACGCCCGAGGTGACGCACCACCTGCTGCAGGGTTCCGCGGAGGATCCTTGGCCCCTATTTACGAGTCGGGTGGTGGCCGATGGCCCACTGAATTGGTTGGTCGTGGTCATGGAGGATTTGGCTACTGGCAACTGGGCTGCGGATATTGCAGAGGTGAACTAGGGCCTAGGGGCTTAGGGGCCTAGAGGCGTAGGGGGTTGAAGGTAAACTCCCGACGTGGGCAGGATTCTGGCGATCGGGTGCGGGGGCTTTCTCGGTGCGGTGCTGCGGTACTGGGTTTCGGGGTGGGTCTATTCTCTCGGTCACGGCGGCTTCCCGACAGGGACCCTGGTGGTCAATGTGGCCGGGACCTTTCTGTTGGGCCTGGTCGTGGGTCTGGCCGAGCACTTCGTCCTCCATCCCAACTGGCAGCCGTTTCTGACGATCGGTCTTCTGGGGGCCTTCACGACCTTCTCGACCTTCTCCTTCGAGACCATCGCTCTCCTCGAAGTCGGGTCCTACTCGAAGGCGCTCGCCAATGTCGGTGCCAGCGTCTTTCTGGGGCTGGTGGCTGTGCTTGCCGGCCTGATCGCTGGCCGGGCGCTCTAGGGGGGCAGCATGGAAATCAAGGGATCGGGAAAGCTGCTGAGAATCTACGTTGGCGCGGACGATCGCCTGAAAGGCAAACCCCTGTTCGAAGCCATCGTCTTGCGATTGCGTGAGATCGGCCTCGCTGGGGCGACCGTGTTGCGGGGCATCGAGGGCTACGGAGCGGGAAGCCGTGTCGTGCATACCGCCCGTCTGCTTCGACTGTCCGAGGATCTGCCGATTCTCGTCGAGGTCGTCGACAGCGAAGAGAGAATCGAGCAGGCGGTGGCTGCCGTGGAGGAAATGCTGGAGGAAGCCGACTGCGGCAGCCTGATGACGTTGGAGAAGGTAGAGATCATCCGCTATCGCCCGGGTCAATAGAGGATCGCACGAAGCTGCAGATGGCAGCTCGTGTTTGTCGATAGTGGACGTTCCAGAAGGGTATCGCTAGGAGACGAGACATGGATCGCCGTGATTTTCTGAAAGCTGGTGCCGCAGCGGGTCTGGGCGGGCTGGTGGCTTTCCCTCGCAGGTTGGAGGCAGCGCCTCAGGTCCCCGGTCAGCAGACGTCGTCCGTCAGTGCCATTCGCCTGAACTCGAACGAGAATCCACTGGGCCTATCGCCCTCTGCGCGCATGGCGGTGGAGAAGGCGATTGCCGAGGCCAATCGCTATCCGGATGCGGCGCGCGAGGAGCTCGCCGAAGCACTGGCGGTCAAGTTGGGTGTGACGGCGGACAACATAGTCCTCGGCAACGGCTCGACCGAGATTCTCCAGATCGTCGTGCAGGCGTCCGATGCGTCGCAGGGCACGCTGGTGATGGCCGACCCGACCTTCGAGGCCATCTCCTGGTATCAGCGCACCCTGACCTATGCCATCGAGAAAGTACCGCTGACCTCCAGCTTCGCCCACGACGTACAGCAGATGAGGGATCGGGTCGCGGCGAGCAGAGGTTCGGCAGTGGTCTATCTCTGCAATCCGAATAACCCGACGGGTACGCTCACCTCGAGTGCGGAGATCGATGCCTGGATCGAGGAGGCGCCGGAGACGGTCCGGTTCGTGGTGGACGAGGCCTATCTCGAGTACGTCAAGGCGCCTGGATACTGGTCGGCCATCAAGTGGGTCCAGGACCGCCCCAACGTCATCGTGGCTCGCACCTTCTCGAAAATTTACGGCATGGCCGGGATGCGCCTGGGTTATGCCGTGGCCCATCCAGACACGGCTCGGCATCTGCGGGAGTTTCTGACCTGGGACAACGCCAATAGCCTGGCTCTGGCCGCTGGCCTGGCCTCGCTGGCCGATGAGGGGCTGGAGGCACGCGGCAGGGCGGTCAACGAGGTGGCGTTGACGATGACCCGAAACTGTCTGGACGAGCTGGAGCTCGGATACCTGCCCAGCCATACGAACTTCCTGATGCACCGGATCCAGGGAGACGTGAAGGAGTACATCGGGCGGATGAGGGACAGGGGCCTCCACGTTGGTCGACCCTTCCCGGCGCTGCCCTCCTACAACCGGCTCTCCATGGGCCTGCCCGAGGAGATGGAGATCTGGGCGGAAACGTTGAAGGACTTCCGGCAGCAGGGATGGGTGTGAGGGCTCTGCGCCCGGCGCTTTGCGCCGGCCGGTCTTTGAGGGCTTGGGTCCTGGGTCCTGGGTCCTGAATAGATGACCATGAACTTGTGAGGTCAGCCCGGGGGGCAGGATCCCAGAGGGCTATCCTCCCTTCCGCTACAAGAACCCTCTGGGATCCTGCCCCCCGGACCGACCTCTTGGACTTGCCCGGAGAACTCCCTTCCTACTGCTGCAGAAACCCATGTTGGTCCCCCCCGCCGAAGCCCGAGCGACGGTAGATGGCCTCGTACGCGTCCATGCATCTCCGTGCCCTTACGCCCCTGAGCCCCCTAGTGCCTTCACCGGTGTCAGGGGTTCGTTCGGGTGGCTCGACTGTGGGGCGCCGAGTCGAGCGCAGCGCAACGACCATCGCAGAGCACAACAGATGAGGCGCGATGACGAGACGAGGGGGCGGCCAGTCCGCCAAAGTCCGAGTAGCCGCCGCCGTCCCCCTGCGGACCACCCGGACGGGCCTCTACGAAGAGATGGTCATCTGATCAGGACCCAGGACCCAAGCCCCAGGACAGCAAGGAGCCCGTCGGGCCCTCTTGCTACTGGAGGTAGCCGAGGGCCTTCAGCTGTTGCCGGGTCTCCTCGTCGAATTCCAACGATTCGACCTCCGGTAGCTGCTCGAGCTCCAGCAGCTGCTGGCGGATCAGGGTGGCGAGGTATCCAGCGAGAACCGGATACTCGGCCGCCAGGTCGAGCCGCTCGTCCGGGTCATGGAGACGTTGGTAGAGCTCCCGGCTCCTTCCGAAGCCGGTAGAGAGAGGCTCGATGAGCTTCCACTGGCCCCGGATCACGCTCATGCCCTCTCTGCCCTCGTAGTCCATGTAGGAAAAGACAGAGATCTGGTCGGTTTCCGGGAGCGACTCGTCGCTGAGGTGCGGCACCAGACTCCGGCCTCGAAGCATCTTCGGCACCTCGATGCCGACAAGCTCCAGCAGTGTCGGCAGCAGATCGATCTGCTGAGCCAGCTCCGGCACGCGTTTGCCGGAGCTCGTTCGTGGCGGCTTGAGTATCAGAGGGACCTGGATGGATTCCCCGTACAGATCCCAGCCGTGGCCCTGAATGCCGTGCTCGTAGAAGCCCTCGCCATGATCGGAAGCAAAGACGACCAGCATCTCATCGTATAGACCTCGGGCTCGCAGATTCTCCAATAGCAGCCCGAACTGTTGGTCGGCGAAGGCGATCTCGGCATCGTAGAGATCAACGAGGTCCTGGTCGGTCTGTGGAGTCCTCGGTATCTCACCGAACGCCAGGCCGCGGATGTGCTCGAACGACCCTGCATCGGGGTCTCTGACCTCGGGCGCGAACTCACGGCGATAGCTCTCGGGAGGATCGTAGGGTGCGTGAGGATCGATCGTATGAACGTAGAGAAAGAAGGGTCCTTCTTGGCCATTTCGGTCCAACCAGTCGAAGATCTTCTGATTGACGCTATCGGCACGAGCCGGCTGGAGGTTGAACTCATCGAAGCCCTGCTGTAGCCCTGAGTCGGCGGAGAAATAGGCGTTGGTGGTGAAGGCGACCGTCCGGTAGGACGCATCGGACAGTAGCTCGGCCATGGTGCGGAATCTCGACGCCAAGCGGTGTTGGCGATGATTGACCCCGTGGGCGGTGGCTCGCAGGCCCGTGAAGATCGAAGCCACCGCGGGCTTGGTCCAGGATGTCTGGGCAATCGCATGGTCGAAGACAATGGCCCCGTCGCCAAACTGGTCGATCTCGGGAGACACTTTGCGCAGGTAGCCGTAGAGCCCCAGATGATCGGCTCGCATCGTGTCGACGACGTAGACGAGAACATTGGGACGTTCAGCAGGGGGGAGACTGGCGAGTGCCTTGGCGGATGCCTCAGGAGCCCCTTTTCGAGTGCCCGAGGTCTCGATCCGGGGTCCGAGGAGGAGAATCGAGTCAGGGTCTCCGGCCAGAGCTGCAGCTCGCATGGAAAGCCTGGCCGCTTGTTTCTCGCTGATCGGTAGATCGATGACGACTTCCTTCTGGCTGGTGTGAAGATCGAGAAGCGCGGTCGCGAGACTGTCGTCTGTCAGCAGGCTGATCTCGACTCCAGCTGCACTGTCACCCGGTACGAGGATCTCGTCGAAGGCCAATCGGTCACCACGGTCGGCCTCGAAATAGAAGTCGACCCCAGTGCCGAAAGGCATCGAAATCCCGGCCGTGCTGGCGGTGACCTCCGACCTAGCCGCTGATGGTTCGAGATGGAATCGGATCCAATCCCATCCAACCGCCAGGCTCCGTTTGCCCCTGCCCGAGGATGCCGTTGCGGGTGAGTGACTGTAGCCATATCGAAAAGTCAGCCGATTCGTACCCTGTCTCGAGGCATCTGCTGGAACATGGATTCTGTAGACCTGGGGCTTGGGTGCCAGGATGAGAGGCTCCAGGGGGATGCCGTTCAGGGTCGGACGGACCTCTTGCGTCGGAGCTCCCTTAAATGAGTGAGGGAAGCACCGAATCTCGAGGTCGAGCTCCCGGGCCGTGGACAAGAAGAAACGCAGCTCTGAGATCTCGCCGGTGCCCCAGACAAAGGATGTCCCTCCCGAGCGCTCGTTCCAGGACCACCCGGAGCCCAGAAAGGCTCGGGCTTCCACCGTTCCGAGATCCAGAAGAGTGGGTTCGAGATGAACTTCTGCGGTGGCGAGACTCTTCGCGAGGTCGAGGCGGGTCTCGAATCGATCGGGGCTTTGGCAGGCTGAAAGCGAGAGGAGCACTACCACGGCTGTGAGCCAAGCTCGTGGACACTGTCCAAGGTGCCACGAGGCGTTGAAGGTGGTTGGCCGGAAGCTGAGTGTCGGCAGTCCCATGAAACGCTCGGAGTCTACGCTCCCTCGGATTCTCGGGGAAGACCGCCGAGGTGTCGACGAAGGCTGCAGGTTAGAATCCAGGCAGGCAACCAGCAAAGGGCTGCCCGGTTGGGAGGCCGCTCGATAGAGCGGTACGAGGGGCCTGGATGATCGGCCAGAGACTCGGACACTACGTGATCATGTCAATGCTCGGTGAAGGGGGCATGGGAGAGGTCTATTTGGCCAAGGACACCAAGCTGGGCCGTGACGTGGCTCTCAAGGTCGTACCAGAAGAATACGCCTCGGATCCTTCACGCTTGCTGCGTTTCGAGCGCGAAGCCAAGACGGTGGCCGCTTTGAATCACCCGAACATCGTCACGGTCTACTCGATCGAGGAGGTCGACGGTACTCATTTCCTGACCATGGAGTGCGTCCAGGGCAACAGCGTCGATCGGCTGATTCCGCCGGCAGGAATGCCGTTGAACTCCGTCTTCGACATCGTCATTCCGTTGGCCGATGCTCTGGCAGCGGCGCATCAGCAAGGCATCGTGCATCGGGATCTGAAACCGGCGAATGTGATGGTCTCCAAGGAAGAGCGCGTCAAGGTGCTGGACTTCGGACTGGCCAAGCTGACCGGCGATGAGCCGGGTAGCGGCTTCGGAAGCGGGGCCAGTCAGGCGCCGACTCGTGCCACGAGCCTGACGCAGGATGGGGGAGTCGTCGGGACGGTCCCCTACATGTCGCCGGAGCAGCTCGACGGGAAGGAGGTGGATCACCGATCCGACATCTTCTCTCTCGGTGTGCTTCTCTATGAGCTGGTGACGGGGCGCCAACCATTTCAGGGCAACAGCGCCCCGGCTGTCATGTCAGCCATCCTGAGGGACGTGCCGACACCGGTCTCCGATTTCAACGCGCAAGCTCCACGCCATCTCGGCAGGATCATTCAGCGGTGCCTGGAGAAGGACCCGACGGAGCGCTATCAGTCGGCGCTCGAAGTCCGCAACGAGATGAAGGCCCTGCGCCGGGAAGTCGATTCAGGCGAGTTTCCTCCTCGCCCACGGACCGACGAGCGGTCTCGAAGCAAGCTGCAGTGGGGAGCGGCCGTGGCAGTCCTGGCAACGATCGCGGCCGCCGGACTGCTGGTGACGCTTTTTCGGGGTCCGCGGGTCGAAGCGACTGGCGGAACCTCTGCACCAGAGGCGACCGCCCCAACGGTCTTCGATGCCAGTGAGTGGATCATCGCCGTACTCCCCTCGCAGACCTCCTTCGCCGACGATCCCGACCTGGCGGCACTGAACGAAGGACTGGCTTTCACCCTGACTGCCAAGCTTGCCCAGCTCTCCAGGGAACACGACCTGCAGGTGATTCCGGCCAATCTCCTCCGGGAGGAAGGAGTCGAGAGCCTGGAGGAGGCGCGCCGCGAGCTCGGAGTGACGCTGGCTCTCAATTTCGATACCCATCGATTCGACGAACGAGTCCGCGTCAACGTCCAACTCGTGGATGTACCTCGGCAACGCCAGCTCATGGCAGAGACCATCGACGGCTACATGGACGACCTGCTGGCCCTGGAGGAAAAGGTCACCATTCGGGTGCTGCGCCTTTTGCGAGTCGAGCTACGCCCCATGGAGCAGGATCTGTTGGCGGTTGGGACGTCAGAACCCCGGGCCCACGCCTACTACCTGCGAGGCCGGGGTTATCTCCAGAACTTCCTCGAAGCCGAGAACGTGGAACCGGCTGTGACTCTCTTCGAGCAGGCGCTTCGGGTCGATCCCGCCTACGCCAGGGCGCACGCCGGGTTGGGTGAGGCCTTCTGGAGGCGATACGAGATCACCAGCGACCAGAGGTGGGTGGAGTCGGCCTTCGAGGAGTGCCGTACCGCAGTGGAGCTCGATGAGTTCGACGCGGCAGGGCATGTCTGTCTGGGCCATCTCTACAACGGTAGCGGTCGAACAGAGGAGGCGATCAGCGAGCTAGAGCTCGCCAAGTCCTTGGACCCGACCGACGATCAGGCGGTGCGAGGCCTGGCCGACGCGTATCTGGCCACCGGAGACCTGAAACTGGCCGAGGAGACTTACAAGGAAGCGATAGCTCTGCGGCCTCATTACTGGGCCGGGTACAACTGGCTGGGGATCTTCTACCTGCGGCAGGGCCGCTACGAGGAGGCGATCCAGAGCTTCGAGGAAGTGGTGCGGTTGGCTCCCGACAGTTACCGCGGCTACAGCAACCTGGGGGCAGCCTACTATTTCGCCGATCGTCGAGTCGAGGCGCGACGAGCCTTCGAGCGAGCCCTGGAGATCAATCCCGAGGATGATCTGGCCTGCGCCAATCTGGGGGCCCTGTACTTTTTCGAAGGTCGGTTCGCCGAGGCTGCCGACCTCTTCGCCCGAGCGGCTGCTCTCGATGAAAACGACTACTTCAATGTGGGCAATCTCGCTGACGCCTACCACTGGGGAGGAGAAGGGGAGGAGGAGGCGCGAGAGATCTATCTCCGGGCGGCCTCGATGTGCCAGGAGCAACTCCAGGTCAATCCCAGGGAGCCTTTCCTCCTGGCAGACCGAGCCTATTTCCTCGCCATGGCCGGCGTCGGAGAGCAGGCTGTCGAGGAGATGGAGAAGGCTCTGAAGATTGCCCCGAGAGACATGACGATCCAGCACCGCGCGGCCCAGGTCTACCACTTGACCGAGCAGACCGAGACCGCACTCCAACTCTTGAAGCGCTCTGTCGAGGGAGGCTATCCGAGATCAGAGGTTGCCGCCGACCCCTTGTTTGCGGATCTGAGCGGTACTCCCGAGTTCGACGCCCTGGTAGACGAATCGCTTCCTTGACCGACTAGCCTGAGCCGCCGCCGACCCTGACTCGTGGGTCGATGACGATTCGATCCTCGCCACAGTAGATAGTGATGTTGTACTCGTAGACGCCCTCGGCATTGGGCTTCATCGAAACGGCTCCGGCTCGGCCGTTGCCCTCGTGCTTGCGCTCCGAGAACGGCCACTCGCCCCCGTCCTTGGCCTCGATCACGATCCGTGTGTCCCCGCTGTTGGTGTTGAGTTTCCACTCGATGGGCTCATCCTGGAGTACTTCGACCTCCCAGGGATTCATATGGAAGTTGAGCGGTCCATGTCCATCGCTCGGACATTTTGCCGTGACGACGACGTCCCTGCCCTGGGCATTTGCTGGTACTGCGGCGAACGCGACGATGACTAAGGCGAACAAAGCAACAGAGACAACCAGCACGAATCCTCTTGGGTTCATAGCAACCTCCCGACTGCAGTTACGGATCTGACTTCCCGCCTATTTCCGACAGTATGCCGATGTCACCTTGGCAAGGCAAGCCCTTAGTCGGCTTGGCAGGGGCCGGCGTTTCAATCTTCGTAGACCCGCCAGCCCAGCGACTCCGGGTCGATGTCGGAGATCTGGTCGAGATCCAGCTTCATGTAGCGGCCTTCGGCGCTGACGGCGACCGTGCCGTCCGGAAGGTAGATCTCACCAGTACCTTCGAAGAGGCGGCGACGCTCTCGGGTAATTCGGCCGCGGGCGGTGAGCTCCGTGTCCAGTGGCACCGGCTTGTGGAAGCGGACGGCGAGCTCGACGGCGACTCCCCAGGTTGTCGGCTCGCCCTCGACCTTGGTCGCGTTGATCGCCCGGCCGATGGTCTCGTCCAGGATCCCGGTCGCTGCTCCACCGTGCATTCGTCCGGGATATCCCTGATGCTCGGTTCTGCCCGTGAACTTCGCCAGGGTTTCGGGTTGGCCCTCTGCCGAGGTGACGTCGTAAAAGGCGACCCGCAAACTGGCGTCGTTGCGTACGCCGCAGATGAAGCAGTAGTAGCTGTTGGGTTGTTTCTGGATGGGCTCGCTCATGAGCAGATTCTATGCTGGGGAATAGAACTGTGGTGATATGTGTTATATATCGTAATGATATCATAACCAGAGGAGGTGAATCATGGCCCATCAACAATTGGAAAACGTCATCGAGCGACCCGCCAAGACCACCAGTGGCTTCCCGATGCTGCTCTTTGGCCTCGCAATGGAGGCCTTTTCCGTATGGCGATTCATTCACGCCATCCGGTACGAGGACATTCCAGCGCTGGTTGTCTCACTGATCGTCAGTGTGCTCGGGGTGATCGTGCTGGTCGGACTCTTCACCGTGCAGCCGAACGAGTCCCGGGTTCTCGTCTTCTTTGGCCGCTATATCGGGTCGTGCCGCCTCGAGGGGTTTCGCTGGGGCAACCCCTTCGCAATCAAGAAGCGAGTCTCGCTGCGGGTGAGAAACCTCACCAGCGAGACCATCAAGGTCAACGATGAGAGCGGTAGTCCCATCGAGATCGCATCGGTCGTCGTTTGGCGAGTCATCGATACGGCCAAGGCTCTATTCGATGTGGATCACTACGAGCAGTTCGTCAACATCCAGGTCGAAACGGCGGTGAGGTCGTTGGCAACGGGTCACCCTTATGATCCTCGCGACGCCGAGGGCAGTGAGATTTCACTGCGCGGCAACCAGGAGGAGATCGCCAGCGAGCTGAGGACCGAGCTGCAGAAGCGGTTGTCGCTTGCCGGCGTCGATGTCATGGAAGCCAGGTTGACTCACCTTGCGTATGCTCCCGAGATCGCCCAGGCGATGCTCAAACGTCAGCAGGCACAGGCGGTGGTGGCAGCTCGAAGGCTTATCGTCGAGGCCGCCGTGGGAATGGTGGATCAGGCGCTCCGGGACCTGGCCCAACAGGGGATCGTGGAGCTCGACGAGGAGCGAAAGGCCGCCATGGTCAACAATCTCCTGGTGGTGCTGACCAGTGAGCAGTCGAGCGCTCCGGTCTTGAATACAGGCTCGCTATACGGATGAGAGGCAGGTGAGCGAGAAGAAGCGATTCCTGCTGCGTCTCGACCCTGAGGTCTACGAGCGACTGGAGAAGTGGGCCGCGGACGAGCTGCGTAGCGCCAACTCCCAGATCGAATATCTGCTTCGGGACTCGCTTCGCCGAGCTGGGCGATTGGATCGCAAGCAGGATAGCCCTTCTGATCTAGAATCCGGAATTCCGGTATCACCGGACGACGAAGAAGAAGGAGAAGAGACTTGACCGCGGAGACCGACCGATGAAGGGGCAGGTGCCCGAGCGTGTTGCCGACATCGACTGGCAGAGTTGGCAGCCGGTCGACAAAGGGACGATTCTGTTCGTGATCATCGAAGACCGGATTCTCCTGATTCACAAGAAGCGGGGGCTGGGAGCCGGCAAGATCAACGGCCCAGGGGGCAGGTTGGATGACGGAGAGACGCCTGCCGAGTGTGCGGTTCGCGAGGTCGAGGAGGAGCTCCGTATCCTTCCATCCGGTGTCGGTGAGGTTGGCGAGCTACAGTTCCAGTTCATGGATGGTTACTCGATTCATGTCTGGGTCTTCCGGGCGAGTGGCTTCGTCGGCACGCCGGAAGAGACGGAAGAGGCCGTCCCATTGTGGACCGCCATCGACGAGATTCCGTACGAACGGATGTGGCCCGACGATCGGATCTGGCTGCCTCTGCTACTGGCGGAGCGACCCTTCTTGGGACGGTTCGTGTTCGACGGCGATTCGATGCTCGATCATCACTTGATCGAGCGCTGATTCGCCATCTAGACAAACGACGACGCCCTCAGCGCGCTGCGCGAGGGCGTCGCTTTTGTCTCGGCTCTTCAAGGCCGAACCTGACTCTCGAGTCGCGGATCAGCCTCCGGGCGCTTGGTCTTCGGAAAGATCCACATGAGCCGTCAGCATGTGCTGACCGATCCACTGGGCCATCACGGTCTCGGGGATCGTGCCAAGCTCGACCTTCAGGTCCTTCTCGCTCCCGTTCCTGACTACGGTGTAGGTGACCGTCTTGCCAGGCGTCATGGCCTTGGTGGCCTCTTTCAATGCCTGCTTGTTTTCGTCCGTGTAGGCCACTCCGTTGAAGCTGACCAGAACGTCATCCGTCTTGAAACCAGCCGCTTCAGCTGGGCTGTCCGGTACGACTCTGACGATTTGGGTGGCACCGTTGTCGTTGATGTCCATCTCGATACCGACCCAACCTCGGTTCTGGAGGCTTTCGGTATAGGCCTTGAGGCAGGCCTCGGCCGGTTGATCACATTTCTGGTGATCGCCGGCCATCGCCGGAATCGCGGTTACGAGAAGAAGCAAGGCGGCGGAAACGGAAGCTGCTGTCTTCATCAACATCTCCTTTCGGGTCGGTGAATCGACCTCGAGCTGAAGGAGGAAACAGGGCTCAGGGGGCGACCCGAGTTCCACGGCTGCGGCACGGATCTCTGAGAGCGCTGTCTCCTCGTGAAACTTACCGCTTGTACGGAGGATCCCGCCGAAGGTTGCAGGAAATACGGTCTTTGAGGGTTGAGGCATCCGGTGCTTTGCACCGGCTGATCTTTGAGGGCTTGAGGCTGAGGCGCTCGACGACTTCGTCGAGCGTTCTTTGGGGCAGTGAGGGCAATGAGGGATTGGGGTCTTGGACCACCGGCAGTGAGAGGACAAGCACCAAGGGTTCGGCGTGGGGACCTCCAGGGGGTTGGTTGCTGTGGAAGGGAGGATAGCCCCCTGGGGGCCCCGCGTCGGACCCAGGCCCAAGGACCGCTATCGACTATGAGAGGATTCTCCGAGCATGAGGTGACGGAATGGCACGAGACAACCAAGGCTCAGAAAGCAGGGATCACCATGCCGATCATCTGGCTGCCTACGAAGACCACGCGGCGTGGCTGGAGGATCTGACCCGTTGGCGGTCGGAATATCGGGACGCTCTGATGGACTTTGCCCGACGCGTGGCTCCCGATCTCGAACTCGAGAACTACGAAGCTGCTCTAGAGCGCCACGAAGCGGCCATCCTGGCTCATGAAGATCTGCTTCACAGCCACGAGGAGGCGGTCGGGTTCAGCAAGAGGCTGGGAGAGGGGACATCGGACGAATACGAGATGGTGCATGCCCAACTGGATAGCCGACACCGGCGCTCCGCGGAGGCTCATCGGCAATTGGCAAGAACCCACCAGGCCATCCTTCGAGCCATGCAGATGCTGGCCAGAGAGCTCTGAGGCTCCCGGCCGTCTTCCTTGGGGTTGGCGAATGCCCTAGCCCGAGGTCTTGGTGGCTATGGCAGCTGGGGCTAGCCGCTTGCAGGGCGACGTCGTTTCTTTCGTTTGCCGTTCTGCTTGCGGGGCTTGGGCTGCTTCGAACTTTGACTCCTGCCGCTCTTGCCTCCCTCGCCACCATGTTCAGGGCAGTACAAAGTCTGGGTGCTCCTGAAGGGGCGCAGGCAGATCCGACAGTACGATTCCGTTCCAGGCATAGAGTCTCCGTTGGGGTCGGTTCGCATCAGGGGATGGCGAACCAGCTCGAGCTTGGGGGTACTCCGTCGCAGGGACGTTTCCCACTCGTTTGTTCATTATAGCCTAAACAGGTGTTGTCAGCCTAGCAATGACCTATTCCGCCTTGAATGAGACAGGCCACGCCATGAGATTTGGGCCGCATAGCCTCGAAGTGTTCTAAACTGACGGCCAAATGCTGACAACCGAGACGAGCCGCGTCCAGGCCATCGGCCTCCTGGTGCAGCAGGGCGAATTGTTGGGGTTGCCGCGCGCCAAGCTCCTCGAAGTGGCGGGGGTGGAGGAAGCTCAGCTCGCGGATCCCGACGGTCGAGTGCCCATCAGCAAATACTGGGATCTGTGGCGGTTCATCGCCAATGAGGTGCCGGATCCCGATCTGGGGCTGAAGCTGGGGCAGGGGTTCGAGGTACTGGATGCCGGGATCGTGGGCTATACGATGCTGCACAGCGCCGCACTCAGAGGCGCGTTGGAGCGTCTGGCGCGATACGCGAAGATCCTCACACAGCGAGCCGACATCTCGCTGGAACCTGTCGCAAGTCACTGGCGATTGACTCAGCATCGTCCGCCGCTATATCGCAGCCTGCGTCAAGTCACAGACTCCCGAATGGCGGCAACTCTCAGTGTCTGTCGTCAGATCACGGGTCGTGAAGTAGCTCCGACTCTGGTGCATCTGCCCTATGCCCGACCGGCAGATATCAGGGCCCACCGCAAGCTCTTCCAGGCTGATCTGAGATTCGACGAGCCAACCTGGAGCATGCATTTCCGGGCCAGTGACATGGAGCTTCCCCTCGCGGCTGCCGATGAGACGCTGGCGGGCTATCTCGACGAAGTGGCCGCACTCAGACTGGACGAGTTGCCCCAAGACGAGTCGTTCACCGAAAGGGTGCGTCGGGTGGCCTGGACCCATCTCAGCGAGGGCCAGCCGATAGTTGCGAGGGTGGCCGCTGAATTGGCCGTGAGTGGACGCACCCTACAGCGGCGCCTGAGGGAGGAGGGCCATTCCTTTGCAGAAGTCGTCGAGACGCTGCGCAGGGAGAAGGCGGAGGCCCTTTTACAGGACAAGAATCTGGCGATCTACGAGGTTGGCTATCTGCTCGGATACTCCGACGCCACAGCCTTTTACCGCGCCTTTCGCAGGTGGTATGGCAAATCGCCTCGCGAGTACCGTCAATTGAGTAGCTCGTAAGACAGGAAGGCTGACTGCACGATCGTCTGATCCTCCGCCAACTGCTCAGCAAAGACGACGGCATCCTCGAGACTTCGGAAGCTGCCGACGGGAACCGGGCTGGCCTCGCCGTCGCTGGTCAGGTTGCGGTAGAGGCCGGTTTCGGAGTCGTACTCTTCGATTTCGACCCAGAGCTTGAAGAATTTCATCTCGGGACTGATAGTTTCAAGGGTGAGGATCTGCAGACAGAACTCTACGCGCCATCTTGTTTGTATGGCGCGCCATACTCGAATCGACGAGGCGGCATGAGGGAGGAATCGGGAGTATGAATCATCGGCGAGAAGACCTTCCAGCAGCTCGATCGTCCCTGTAACGATCGCCTGGCCCAGATCGCCGTCAGCCTGAAGCGCTGGCGATGGGTCACGACCTCCGAAGTCTGTTGGCGGAGAACCAGGCTCGAATGGCGGACCAACCGAGACGAGCAAACGGCAGCGCAGCAAGAAAACGGCCACCGTCAACCGAGGTCACCGGTGGCCGTGATGTATCGAATCTCGAGGATTCGATCAGTCGTTGCCGTAGCGATTCTTGAATTCCTCCTGAGCTGCCTTGCGCTTGGCCCTCTCTTCGGGACCGAGATTGCCGGTGTACCAGGCGTGCTCTGGTCGTGCCAGATGCTCCTCGATCGCGGCAACGAGCTTGGTACCGCCGGCGACGATCGCTGGATCCTCTGAATCCAGGCTTCTCTCCGCGATCTCCTTCAACTCGGGAGTGAATTTGCTGTACCAGTGCTTGGCCACTTCGTGGAGGCCATGCCAGTGGGTGTAGTCGGGCGCCATCATTGAAGCGCCGTGCCGTGCGACTCGGCCTTCATGGTGCCAGATCTCCCACCAGGTCCATTCCACGTCCTCGTCGAATTGGACCTCGGTGATGAGTCCATTCACCTTGAGGAGCTTCATGAAGGCCAGACCCGGATTGGCGAACTTGGAGTTGTAGAGCTCGATGACGCCGTCGTACTGTTCACAAAAATTCGCCACGTACGGCCCGGTGTGGCAAACCGTGCAGACTTCCACCATGTTGGCCCGTCGCTCTTCCCAGCCCACCTGGGCCATCTTTTCGAGTCCGAGCTTCTTGTCGGAGATCTCGGGTCGCCTGGCAGCCGCGGGTCTCAGTGTAGGTGCGCGGCAGGGCCGGCCCCCTGCGAACCACCCGGAGGGACCTCCACAAGACATCCGGGTTGGATGGATGCACCAACGGCCGGCAGGGGCGCCGGCCGCTTGACGGAGAAGACAGTATCTTCAAGTCCGAGACGCCAAGCCCCAGGACCCCAGGACGGGAGGGGGGTTACGCTGTCGAGAGTTTCTCGACGTCCGCGACTTCCTTCGGAATGGGCTCGCCGAGGACCCGATGACCGTCGGCGGTTACCAATACATCGTCCTCGATCCTGACGCCGCCAAAGTCCTTCCAGCCCTCGACCTTCTCGTAGTCGATGAACTCGGGGAACCGATTCTCCTCGCGCCACTGGTCGATGAGATCGGGGATGAGATAGAGGCCTGGTTCGATGGTCACGACAAACCCCGGCTTGAGGGCACGCGCGAGACGCAGGGAGCGGCGTCCAAACTGGGGATTTCGCTGGGCTTCGTCGCCGTAACCCACAAGGTCTTCACTCAGGCCTTCCATGTCGTGAACGTCCAGCCCCATCATGTGGCCGAGACCGTGTGGGAAGAACAGGGCATGCGCCCCCGCGGTCACCGACTCCTCGACATCACCCTTCATGAGGCCCATCTCTTGCAGGCCTTCGGTGAGACGCCTGCAGGCCAGCAGATGGACATCCTCGAACCGGGTCTCGGGCTCGACTGCCGCTATCGAGTCCATCTGAGCCCGCAGGACGGTCTCGTAGACCTGTATCTGCCGATCATCGAAAGGGACACCGATCGCGAACGTCCTGGTGATGTCGCTGGCATAGTGCGCCGGGGAGTTGGCGCCCGCATCCAGAATCACCAGGTCCCCCTCCTCGAGGGTATTGCCGTGCTTGTGATTGTGGAGGACCTCCCCGTGCTTCGAGAAGATGATCGGGAAGGCCAGCGCCGAGCCCTGAGAGCTGACCAGCCCATCGATCGCCCCGACCACTTCCTGTTCCTTCATTCCGGGTCGGCTCATGCGCATGGCCAGGGTGTGCATGTCGGCGGCCACCGAGAGAGCTTTCTCGATCTCGGCAACTTCCTCGTCGGACTTCAGCAGCCGCTGCTCGACGACGGCGCGGATCAGCTCCTGGGAAACGCATTGCTCGATGTCCGAGCTCGGGATCTTGAGCAGTTTCTCGGCCTTCAGAATCGTTTCGGCCCGACTGGGAGGAAGGAAATGAACACTTCGTCCGATCTCGGTTGCTTCGCCAACTACCAACCCGAGCTTCGAATACGGGTGGCACTCCGCAACACCCACCCGAGCGCCCAGCTCCGCAAGGGTGAGCTGAGGCCCCGTCCATACGATCTCCTCGAGGCTGGCGTCGTTGCCGAACAGCGATACCGTGTCGCCGTCGATGTCGATCAACCCCGCCAGTCCCGGGGAATCGATGCCGAAGTAATAGAGAAACGAGCTGTCTTGACGAAACGGGTAGGGGTTGTCCTTGTAGTTCATCGGGCTTTCGTCATGGCCGAGAAATAGAACCAGTCCGGAGCCCATGGCTTCTTTCAGCTGAAGGCGCCGCTGAACATAGGTTTCTGTTGCCAGCATTGAGATTCCCTCCCTCCATATCCGATGGGTGGCACTTGCGCGTACCAGCGACATCCTCGAATCGAAACAACCGAGATCGGCTCTGCTTTCACCACCTCGGCGGGCTCTTGGAAGTCTATACAATCAGCAGCTGAGATGTGCAGCGTCAGCGACGCCATGAAGACGGCTGGCACTACCTTTGACTGGCGTTGGTTCGAGGACAGAATCACCCGGCTCGGGGCGTGAGTAGAGGTGGGTGAAACGGGTAGGAAACGACGATGACCGAGAGTCTCTTCCCAGCAGCGATCGAGGTCGTGGACTCCCACACCGAAGGGGAGCCCACCCGGGTGGTCATCGATGGGTGGCCGACTTGCGATGGCGAGTCGATGCAGGCTCGCCGGGACTTCCTCGAGGCCCATCACGACCACCTGAGACAGGCTGTGGTCTGCGAGCCGCGCGGTCACGACGCGGTTGTCGGGGCGCTCCTGACATCACCGGTGGAGGCGGGCTCCCTCGCTGGGGTGATCTTCTTCAACAATGTCGGGTATCTCGGGATGTGCGGGCACGGCTTGATCGGAGTCGTGCGGACGCTGGCGTACCTGGGCCGACTGGAGAGCAACGAAGTCTGGCTCGACACGCCGGTGGGCAGGGTGGCGGCCGAGCTCGGAGACGATGGCACGATCACCATCGAGAACGTGCCGGCCCGGTGTCATTTGCTGGATGTCGAGGTCGATGTGCCGGGCCTGGGCCGGATGGTGGGTGATGTGGCGTGGGGTGGGAACTGGTTCTTTCTGACCCATCTGGAGGGGCAGTCGCTCGCGCTGGAGAATGTCGAGCAACTCTTGGAGACTACGTCACGCATCAGGAGACGATTGGACGAGCTCAATCTGATGGGGGAGCAGGAACTGATCGACCACGTGGAACTGTTTGGGCCACCAGATCGAGAGGATGCGGACAGCCGCAATTTTGTGCTCTGCCCGGGTGGTGAGTACGATCGGTCACCCTGCGGGACCGGGACCTCGGCCAAGTTGGCGGTCCTCCACGCGCGGGGCGAGCTGGCGCCAGGTCAGCGTTGGCGTCAGGAGAGCATCACCGGCAGCCGCTTCGTGGGATGGCTTGCCGAGTGCAACGGAGAACTGATTCCCCACATTCAGGGCCGGGCCTTCGTGACGGCGCGGAGCACTCTTCTCTTCGACCCTGACGACTACTTCCGCGGAGGGTTCAGCGCCCGGTGACTGCCCGCCACGACGCTTTGATCATCGGTGGCGGAATCGTGGGCGCATCCTGTGCCCTCTATCTGGCCCAAAGAGGTTTGCGTCCGTTGGTCCTGGAAGCGGATTTCGTAGGTTCTGGCGCGACGTCGGCTGGGATGGGCCATCTGACGGTCATGGACGACTCCCCGGCGCAATTCGCGCTGAGCGCCCATTCCTGCAAGCTCTGGTCCGACCTCGGCGGGAAGCATGGCGAGCAGTGGGAAGACGACCCCTGCGGAACGCTATGGGTTGCTGCAAAAGAGGATGAACTGGCTCTAGTCGCCTCCAAAGCAGCCTTCTACAGGGGCCAGGGCCTGCCGGTCGATGAGTTGTCGGCCGCAGAGCTTCGCCAAGCGGAGCCGGAGCTTCGACCCGATCTCAGTGGAGGTCTGCTGGTTCCCGGGGATCGTGTGATCTATGCCCCGAAGGCGGTCCGTTGGCTGATGGATCAAGCGGTGTCCTTGGGGGCCGAGGTCAGGGAGGGAACCTGGGTGAGGTCTCTGGAAGACCGCAAGGTAGTGTGCGACTCCGGGCCAGTCGAGGCCGACGTCATCATCCTCGCCGCCGGAGCGCAATCGTCTCGCATCCTGCCATCCCTGTCCCTGGAACCGCGAAAAGGGCATCTGGTGATCACCGACCGCTATCCGGACTTCTGCCGCCACCAGATTCTCGAGTTGGGCTATCTGCAGAGCGCCCATGAGATGAGCGGTGAGTCGGTGGCGTTCAACGTGCAGCCACGAGCCACCGAGCAGGTGCTCATCGGCTCTTCGCGGGAGCTGGTGGGCTGGGACAAGAGCGTCAATCGCGACGTGGTGAGCTCCATGATCGAGCGCGCCGTCGAGTACATGCCACGCCTTGCGGCGCTCTCCGTCCTCAGGGTCTGGACCGGTTTTCGCCCGGCCACGCGGGACAATCTGCCGTTCATCGGTCGTTGGGAGCCCATCGACGGTCTGTGGATCGCCGCTGGCCACGAGGGTCTGGGCATCACGACCTCTCTGGCCACGGGTGAGCTCCTGGCCGATCTCATCGTCGCTCGCCAGCCGAGGATCGACCCAGGTCCGTTCGATCCCATGCGCGTCGTTGGAGGTAGCTAGCCGGATGCCGAAGATCGCCATTCGCATCGACGGGCGGCGCGTCGAGACAGACGAAGGTAGCACCGTCGCAGCGGCGCTGATCAACCACGGGATATGGGGCTTCAGACGTTCGCCGCAGGGTGAGATCCGAGGCCCACTCTGTGCGATGGGAATTTGCTTCGAGTGTCGAGTCACCATCGATGGAGAGGCTCACCGCCGGGCCTGCATGGAGATCTGCCGGCCGGACATGGAGGTCGCCACGGATGCCTGAGCCTCTTCGAGCTCGGGTGGTTGTGGTCGGCGCTGGCCCAGCGGGAATAGCAGCTGCAGCCGTGGCAGCCGAAGTGGGGAGCAGCGTGCTCCTTCTGGACGAGGCGCCGTCGCCAGGCGGTCAGATCTGGCGGTCAGGCTCGCGGAGCCGTCTACCGGCCACCGCCCGTCGATGGCTCGATCGCCTGCATCGCTCCGGGGCCCGGGTGGTTTCGGAGGCCACGGTGATCGATGCTGAGTTTCCACCCCACCTCATCGTCGATCGGCGGGGGCGGCGGCTCGATGTTCAGGCCGATTGCGTGATCCTGGCCACCGGCTCGCGGGAGCTCTTTCTACCGTTCCCCGGTTGGACTCTGCCGGGCGTGCTCGGAGTCGGCGGAGCCCAGGCCCTCTCCAAGACCGGCGTGAGCTTTCGCGATCGTCGAGTCGTGATTGCCGGCTCGGGACCGCTACTGCTGCCAGTAGCCGCTGCACTGGTCCGAGACGGTGCCCGAGTGATCACGGTTGCAGAGCAGGCGTCTCGACAATCGGTCATGGCCTTCGCCTTGGGCCTGTGGCGCCAACCTGCCAAGCTCCTGGAGGCCGGGCGTCTGCGTGCCGCCTTTGCGAGGTCGCCCTACCGAACGGGCGTCTGGGTGGAGAGGGCTCAGGGAGATGGAACGGTTTCGTCCGTCACCCTCACCGATGGCTCGAACTCGTGGATCGAGGCCTGCGACATCCTGTGCAGCTCCTATGGGCTGGTGCCCAACGTGGAGCTCGCTGTCTGGTTGGGGTGCTCCCTGCACGGTGGTGCCGTCGAGGTAGACGAGGATCAGGTCACCAGCGTGGGCTCGGTCTTCTGCGTCGGCGAGCCCACTGGAATCGGTGGGTGCGATCTGGCTCTTGTCGAGGGGCAGATCGCTGGACTGGTTGCAGCCGGGGTAGGCTCGAGGAGCGCGGGTTTGAGACGGCAACGCGCGGCTCTGCGGCGAATCGCCTCCCGCATGGAGAAGAGCTTTCGCCCCCGGGGAGAGCTCCTGCACGCTTTGGAAGGTGCAACCACGGTCTGCCGGTGCGAGGATGTGGCGTGGGATCGGCTCGAGGCCGTGACGAGCCTTCGGCAGGCGAAACTCTACACTCGAGTCGGGATGGGAGCCTGCCAGGGCAGGGTCTGTGGTGCCGCTCTGCAGTTGCTCAAGGGCTGGCGGGCCGACAGGGTGCGTTCACCCCTGAAACCCTGCCGGGTCGGTGAGATGCTGGTGGAGAAGTCGTCTGGCGAAGGTACATGAGATCGGAGGAGGGAAGTCATGAAGCTGAGACACTGCAGGTGGGTCCTTGGAGCGGCAGGTATGGGGATTCTGGCGATCTCCACGAGTTGGGGTGCGGCGTCGGAGACGGCGGACCTCATGACAGCCGAGACTTTCTCGGGACTCGAGCTGCGCAACCTGGGGCCGGCGCTCATGTCGGGGCGGATCGCCGATATCGCCATCCATCCGACCGACCGCAGCGTCTGGTTTGTCGCCGTCGCTTCCGGTGGGGTATGGAAGACGGTCAACTCCGGAACGACATGGGAGCCCATCTTCGACGACCAGGTCTCCTTTTCCATCGGCTGCGTGACGATTGATGCCAAGAACCCGGAGACGGTGTGGGTCGGCACCGGTGAGAACAATAGCCAGCGCAGCGTCGGTTGGGGTGACGGGGTCTACAAGAGCCTGGATGGGGGCCAGACCTGGAAACGTATGGGGCTCGAGCGCTCCGAGCACATCGGCAAGATCCTGATCGATCCGCGGGACTCGAATGTCGTCTATGTGGCAGCTCAGGGTCCACTGTGGGCAGGCGGAGGAGATCGTGGCCTCTACAAGACCTCCGATGGGGGAGAGAGCTGGGAACAGATTCTCGAGATCAGTGAGAACACCGGTGTGACCGATGTTGTTCTGGATCCGCGGAACCCCGATGTCCTGCTGGCAGCTTCCTTCCAGCGAAGACGCCGGGTCTGGGCACTGGTCGGAGGTGGCCCCGAGTCCGCCATTCACAAGTCACTGGATGCCGGGGCCAGCTGGACGAGGGTGACCTCCGGTCTGCCGAAGGGTGACGTGGGTCGGATCGGTCTCGCCGTCTCGCCCATCGACCCCGACATCGTCTACGCGACCATTGCAGCTCAGGACGACGAGAAGGGCTTTTATCGCTCCGCCGATTTCGGGGAGAGCTGGGAGAAGCGTAGTGACTATGTGGCGATCGACCCGCAGTACTACGGCGAGGTCTTCCCCGACCCCCATCGTTTCGATCGTGTCTATGCGATGGATGTGTGGATCCACTACACAGAGGACGGCGGCAAGAGCTTCCAGCCCCTGAATTCGCGCTACAAGCATGTCGACAACCATGTGATGGTCTTCGATCCGGCAGATTCCGACTACTTGATGGTGGGCTGTGATGGTGGCATCTACGAAAGCTGGGATCGTGGGGATCACTGGCGGTACATAGACAATCTGCCGATCACACAGTTCTATCGGGTGGGAATCGACAACGACTATCCCTTCTACAACGTCTACGGCGGCACCCAGGACAACGACTCCGAGGGAGGTCCGTCTCGCACGACGACGATTCACGGCATTCGCAACAGCGATTGGTTCATCACTGTGGGTGGCGACGGCTATCAGACCCGGGTGGACCCCGAGGATCCCGACATCGTCTATTCCATGTGGCAGTACGGAGGTCTCGTTCGGTACGACAAGAAGAGTGGCGAGCGGTTGGACATCCAGCCCCAGCCGGAGCCGGACGAGCCGCCACTCTACTGGCATTGGGACTCTCCGCTGATGATCAGCCCGCATTCGAATACACGGTTGTATTTCGCTGGCAACCGTCTCTATCGAAGCGACGATCGAGGCGACTCCTGGCGAGCGGTGAGCCCCGATCTGACCCGGGGCATCGATCGCAACAGTCTCGAGGTCATGGGCCGGGTGTGGGGTGTCGACGCGGTCTGGAAGAACGTCTTCACCTCCTTTTACGGCAACATCGTGGCCCTTGACGAGTCTCCACTGGTCGAGGATCTGCTTTACGCGGGTACCGACGATGGCCTCGTACAGGTCACGGAGGACGGTGGGGAGACATGGCGTCGCATCGAGACCTTCCCCGGAGTTCCGGAGCGCACCTACGTCTCGGACGTGACCGCCTCTTTGCATGATCCGGACGCGGTGTTCGCCGCCTTCAACAACCACAAGAGTGGGGACTTCACGCCCTACCTGATGGTGAGTGAAGACCGGGGGGCGACCTGGCGGTCGATCGCCGGCAATCTGCCCGAGGGCAATGTCCTGTGGTCTGTCGTGCAGGATCACGAGAGCGAAAGACTGCTGTTTGTCGGTACAGAGTTTGGGCTGTTCTTCTCGCGGGATGGTGGTGGACGCTGGATTCAACTCACAGGGGGAATGCCTCCGATCCCGGTTCGGGACCTGGAGATTCAGCGGCGGGATGATGATCTGATCGTGGGTACCTTCGGCCGTGGCATCCGGGTTCTGGATGATTACTCGCCGCTGAGGCCGGCCACTCAAGAGCTGCTGGAGAGTGAAGCCGTTCTCTTCCCGGTGCGACAGACCTGGGGCTATCTGCCCTCCGACCCGTTGGGTTGGGGCAAGAAGGCCTCACAAGGAGATGCCTTTTTCGTGGCTCCGAACCCGCCCTTCGGAGCCGTGTTTACCTACTACCTGAAGGATGGGCTGGAAACGCTCAAAGCGAGTCGTCAAACACGAGAGGCAGACAAGATCGAAAAGGGCGAGCCTGTCGGCTATCCCAGTTGGGAGAGTCTGAAAGCCGAGGATAGGGAAGAGGCGCCGACGATCCTCCTGACCGTGAGGGACTCAGATGGCGAAGTTGTAGTCACCGTGCAGGGTCCCACGGACAAGGGCTTCCATCGCGTGGCTTGGAATCTGCGCCATCCCTCGCTCGAGCCGGTGAAGCTCGATAAGGAGCCGGCGATCTGGGAGGTGGATACCGATGACGGACCTGCCGGGCCGCCGGCGCTGCCTGGCACCTATACCGTAGAGTTGGCCAAGCGGGTGGGTGGAACCACCATGTCGCTAGGCGAGCCACAGACTTTCGACACCGTTCCTCTCGGGCTGGCGACGTTGGGAACCGAGAATCGGGCCGCGCTTCTGGAATTCCAACAACAGGCGGTCCGGTTGCAGCGGGCCGTCCTCGGAGCCGTGGAGGTCGTCGGCGAGACGGAGAGCCGACTGCGACACATCAAGGCAGCCATCGACGACACCCCGGGGGGCAGTCCGGAATTGGCCGGCCGGGCGCGAGAGCTGGAGTCGGAGCTGGCCGACATCGAGCAAGAGTTGTTGGGTGACGAGACGGTGCGGAGCCGGAACGAGCCGGTGTCACCCTCGATTGTCCGACGAATCAACAGGGTCGTGGAAGCGCACTGGTCGTCGACATCCGCGGCGACGGCCACACACCGCCGGAACTACGAGATCGTGGCCGCACTATTTGCGCCGGTCCTGCAGCACCTTCGTCAATTGGTCGAGGTCGACCTGGCGGACTTGGAGCGCTCTCTCGAATCTGCGGGAGCACCCTGGACACCCGGGCGGGGAGTGCCCGATTGGCAACCCGAATGACAGCCGGGAGAGGATTGCTTCTGAGCTAGGTGACCGCTGAAACGTCATGCAACACGTTCTACAGTCCTACCCGAGTCACCTGGTTCCGATCCTCGAGACGGTCCTGTTCCTCGTCGGTCTGCTGGTGCTGTTTCTCTGGCCGGAAGCCTCACGTCGGCTGGCTGACAAGCTACTGGCGGGTCTGGCGGTCAGGGCCGAGTCGACCTGGCGAGTGATTCTCGTGGTGGGTCTTCTGGCTGGTCTCGGCAACGCGGCGACGACCCTGGTCCAGGGCCCCCCGATTCCCGTCGTCAGCGACGAGTGGAGCTACCTGCTGGCCACCGACACCTTCGCTTCGGGTCGGCTCACCAATCCACCGAGCCCGCACCGAGCGTTGGTAGGCGAAAACACCCTGGGTACTCCCACCTACCAGTCGAAGTACCCACCGGCGCAAGGTTCGATCCTCGCTTTGGGCCAACGCCTCGGCGGCCACCCCGTGGTCGGTTTGTGGCTGAGCGCCGCGCTCTTAGCGGCGGCAGTGACCTGGTGTCTTCAGGCCTGGGTCGGGCCGCACTGGGCGTTTCTGGGAGGCCTCCTCATCGCCATTCGGCTGGGTGTCGGGTCCTACTGGAATCAGAGCTATTGGGGAGGGTCCATCGCCGCTATTGGTGGCGCTCTCGTCTATGGGGCCGTGCGGCGACTGACCTTGGCGGCGAGGCCAAGATTGCGGGACTCGCTGCTCCTGGGTCTGGGCCTCATGGTGCTCGCCAACAGTCGACCCTTCGAGGGAATGCTGGTCTCCCTACCAGCCGCCTGGATTCTGGCGAGCTGGTTCCTGCGGTTGGCGGCGCCCGAGCGGCGATTCGCGACCGTGAAAGTCGTCTTGCCGATCGCTTCGCTGCTCGTCGTTACGGTGATCGGCGTCGGTTACTACAACTGGCGCGTCACTGGTGACCCCATGAAGATGCCACACCTGCACTATAAGGAGATCTACGAACGTCCCGGCGAGTTCGTCTGGGAGCGAGAACCCGGCGCCTTCAGCCAGCACCTGGCAGTCGAGCGGACGGAGGATGGCGAGGATGCTAGTTGGTTGAGCTACGGGCTGCGCAACGGATGGCGCCGAATCTGGTTCGTGCTCTTCCTGATCTTGAGTCCTGCGCTGGCTGTTCCGCTATTGTTCGGCCTGGGCAGTCTCCGGGACAAGTCTCTTCGTCCCCTTGCTCTGGCTTGCGTGATGGTTTTGCTGGGTCACTTCGCTTCGGACCAGTTCTATCCCCACTACTCGGCCCCACTCACGGCACCTATCTGGATACTGGCCATGGCTGTTCTGGCCAAGGCTCATGACTGGCGGTGGCGACAGCGGCCAGTGGGCGCCGGCCTGAGCCTGGTGGCCATCGGCTTGATTGCGATCTCGTTCTTGGTTCAGATTCCGGCATTCCGGCCCGACGCCGACGCGCCCATACGGGAGCGACTCGAGACTCAGCGGGATCTGGAGGGTAGACCAGGACGACATCTGGTTCTGGGGCAGAGGGCGGTCATCTATAACTACAATCCCGCCGACATCAGACAGGCAGAGGTGCTTTGGGCGGCGGATATGGGGACCGACGAGAACCGTCGTTTGTTCGAGCTCTTCCCGGACTACGAGCTCTGGTGGTTGGAAATCTATGGCAGGTCTGTCGAGCTGCAGTCCCTGGAGGTGGAGTGACCTCTCCGGGAGCTCGAGCCTCTACTCCCAGCTGATCTGCTGCAGCCCGTCGACGAATTCCTGAGCTTCGGCCGGCATGAAGGGGACTTCGTGCTCGAACAGGATAGCGCCAGGCCAGATGTAGTGGCCGTAGTACCTGCGTATGGCCTTGCCGCTCATGGCGAGGCGCGTACCTTCGAAGGAAGCACCGGCGAACAGTCCACTGGCCTGCGAGTAGATGTAGATGTCCTGGGTCAGATCCTTGGCCGAAGTGATTCCGGCTGTGTCGCTGTAGGGGCCGGCGGCGACACTCAGATCGCCTCCGAGGGCGAACTGCGGCTCGAGGATCGTCTTCGCAGCCTTGTCGGTGACGAAGAACATCATGATGTCACTGGCCTGATAGCCGAGCTGGAGCCCGAAGCTCCCTCCGCTGAGCTTCAGAAAGGCAGGAGGACTCCAGAGGCCTTCTTCGTTGCGACAGCTGATCACGCCCGTACCGTGGCGACCTCCAAATGCGATTGCAGCCTCCTTGAGGCCCGGAAAGATGGCGACGCACTTCGTCGCCTCGAGCATCGGCGCTGGGAGACTCCTCGCTGGGCTCTGCAGGACCTCTTCATAGACCCATCGAGAGTTTCTGACCTTGCCCTCCTGCTTGTCACCGGCCTGGGCAGGTGGCGCGAGCAAGCCCACTGACAGGGATGAGATCAGGGCCAGGTGGAACAGCAAGCGACCGAAACGAGGTCGGGCCAGCTGGCTTTCTCGGGCTTCGTTCGTGGGATTGCTCATCGTTGTTTCCATAGTGATTCCACGGGATCCCCCAACTCTATATCGAGTCGGGCCTGAACCGCACCCGGCTCTGAAGTAGCTTCGACGATTGGCGCCCGACCTCAGCTGGGAGTCGTGAGTCGCTCCTTGAAATAGCCCGTTGCGTTGGCGAGCTGCCAGACTCCGAGCAGCGCCAGCGCCTCAGCTGCGGCTCCAGAGGCTCGGGAGTGCCGTCATCGACGATCACGACTTCGAATCCGCCATCTGGGGGATCGACCTCGACCAGGGTGTCCAGACAGTTCCGAAGTTGGTCGGGTCGGCCGTAGGTGGGAATGATGACAGAGAAGGTCGGCATCTCTCTGGGGGGGCAGAGTAGCACGCCAACCCGCTCATGATTCCGGTGCTTTTCGGGGAAAAGTCTTGCCAAGGGGCCGCGAGCGGGAATATGGTTTGAAGGTCGGGTGTTAGGAGTTGCGTCATGCCTATGTACGAATACCTCTGTCAGGATTGTGGCCACCAGTTCGAGATCTTGCAGCGCATGGGGGAGGGGGCCGATGGCCTGGCTTGCCCTGAGTGTGGGGAGAAGCGGGTCGTAAAACAGTTCTCGACCTTTGCCGCGAGCGGCAATAGCACTACATCGTCAGCGGGATTCAGCACCGGTGCCGGGTGCGGTGGCGGCAGCGGCTTTAGCTGAGCGTCCTGAACGAGCGGCCCGGCGGGCCGCTGAATCACACCAGATCTACTTCGAAGCAGAGTTGGTTCCGAGCCGGGAACGGTTCGGATCTGGCCGCTGTCGAGGCGGAGAGGCGTATGGGCTAGAATCCTCGCGGAAGCGCTCGGGGGCTGGTGCCTCCCGCGGTCTTCAAAACCGTAGTCCCGCGCCGGTGTCGGCGAGGGGGGTGGGTTCGATTCCCATGCGCTTCCGCCATGCACAGTCCTAGTCATTCAGTTGGATGTTGGTGTCCTGGAGGTCGAGTCGATTTCAGTTGCATGGGAATCGGACCCAGCTCGCTGAGCGCTTGCGCGAAGCGGCCAATAGGCACAGCTCGGCCCGAGGTCGCAGGGCGGCCTCGATTCCCATGCGCTTCCGCCATTCTTACCAAGAGTTCGGCTGGTATCTGGTTGGAGCCTAGGAGCTTGGGGCTACCCGGCTTCCTGCCCCTACTTCTCCAGCAGGGCCTGGAAGCGGTGGTGGTCTCGGTCGCTACTCCTGGTCCTCTAGGGTCAGCATCCAGATCGCGCTTTCCCTGTGCCTCCGATCGAGATAGGTGCTCCAATTGCCCGGTGAGGTCGCTGGCAAGAACCTCGGTCACCGCTCCCGGCGCTACACCGAGGAGTCTAGCTCATGATGCACCCGATGCTCTCAAGCGGGCTGCTGACGATCGTGCAGGGGCGATGCGGACGGCCGTCGAGGAGAGCACGCGCGGTGGAGACGCTCGCTCCGAGTGACGTCATCTCGAAAGAAGGCTCGGAGAGCGCATCCCGGTTGCGGCGGCCCGATTCCGTCTTTCTCGGGCGAGTCGGAAAGATCGCAGCCGCGGCGAGCGCTCCCGTTGTCCGAAACTGGATGGTCGGCCGCCTCCTCGGCCCAGCCTTCAGGGGTAGTGGCGATCAACGCCGAAGTTCTCGACCAGGATCAGGTCGCCGCCACGGGCGTCGTTCTGCGCGTGGATGATCCGGCGCCCGTCCAGCTCTTGTGCGGAGATGAGGACCCGTAGCTTTGTGTCCCTGGCTTTGGCCAGGTTTACCCTTGTCGAGGTAGCTAAGACGCTACTCCTCTGCGGAGCAGATGTCCAGAAACCGGGTTAAAGAAGCATGAGAACTGACATGCTAGCCACCGGCTGCCAGCAGCTGAAGTGTGGCTTATTGACCGCGTGGAAACCCCCTGACTTGCCCCTCAAGGAGAGATCTTTCGGGCCATGGCCTAGGCCCTGGCCAGGGTAGTCTAGGGCGTCTGTGCTGGCTGTACCAGATGAAACTCGGGCAGGAACGGGGTCCGGGCTTCGATGAGGTCAGTACGCGAACCCATTTGGGAAGTCGGGATAGTCGGGGAAGTCTGGGAAATTAGGGATCTTGCCTGATAGGCCGCGCAGCTCCAGGGTCCCCCCTCGATTTCTGACATCGGTGTAAGCAACAACCAACTCACCGATACCGGAACTATCGATCTTCGAGACATCCTCCAGATCGATCACGAAATTTCTGACCCCTTGATCAAGCAGATCGGAGATCGCCTCCCTCAACTTCACATCTCCTAAGCCAATCGTAACCTTACCTAGGATGGAGACCACCGCCTTCTGACCCTCCACCTCTGTGGTGATCTTGCATCCGCCCGAGAACCACATGGGTTGACCCCCAGGTTACTCTTCCCTCACCAGCTTACACCCTGTCCCAGCCTGTCTGGGGCTGTACTGAGGGCCTAACTCGGGATGGAAGGGCTAGACCCTTGGTGGGAAGAGGTGGCGCGCTAGTACTGGCCGGGACAGGGCAGGTGTTCCGGGGCGGGTGCTCAGTCACCAGCAAGACACAGTCTCAAATCGGCCTAGGGCTCAAACAACGAGGCGATGGAAAGGATTTGAAGTAGGTCTTTGATCTTGCGAGGCAAATTGACTATAGATATCTCGCCCCCTCGCTCTGCTACTTGAGTGTAGAGGTGGACTAGATCCCCAGGACCTGCTGAGTCCATAAACTTAATGTGTTCAAGGTCTAGGACAAGTCGCCTCACGCCGATGTCAAGGAGGCTGTGAATCTCTCTGGAGAGAGTCTCTCCGTCAGGTGAAGATTCCGTCATGCGACCATCGAAATAGATGGTGGCAGCTCCGCGCACGGACAGCTCTCCATCCCTATCGGTCACTAGCTCGCGGGAGCGGAGAATCTCGCCAATACCAGAACCATCAAGTTTGTCCAGGTACTCGAGATCCAGGATAAACCTTCTCAAGCCGGAATCCAGCAGCTTACGAATTTCACGCTCCAACTCACCTTGAATAGGGGAGTCAGTCGTCATTGCACCGTGGAGCGATATCACTACCGCTCCGCGCTCCGACCGAGTTGTGATCCATAGCTTCTTGCGCCGCGTCATGAGCTTGGGTCCTATGGGTGCAGGTGTACCTATCAGGATACACGGTCCAGCTGGTGACCGGCGCGAGGGAGGAGGAGCTATGAATCCCGCATGAGCCTCAGCCCCAAGGGAACCCACAGGACAGGGGGCTGCCCCCCGGGGGGCTAGCTGGCAGGCAAATCGACATAGGTAGGCCCTCACGGGCTTTCCCTGTCACACCACCGTGCGTACGGGTCCGTACACGGCGGTTCGGAAGGTTGAGCTGAACTCGCCAGCCGGGCTTTCAGTGGCCGGGTCGTCGACGAACGAGTTGGACGCTTGCGGACGGTCTCCGGGCTTCACCCTTGACCCGGCCACGAAGCACCCCAAAGGGTTGGCTGTCCCTCGCCCTCGAGAGCACGACTCCTACTCACCACTCCTCACCGTTCGGGCCTTCGGTCCATAGGACCTACTATGCCCTCTGCTGACTTCTGCGACGCGATCAGGGGACCTCACGGTCTCCTCAGTCCATCAAAGGACACGACGCAGATCTCCCGAGGTAAGTCTCACCACCTTCACCGCACACCCGCCGGATTTACAGCCTGGACCCTTGATGGGTATGGACTTCG
>Ga0316192_10000374_pt1 | contig 32358 bp, 32 predicted proteins | sample MerIslwburrow_MG_FD_204931 | JGI IMG/M metagenome (GOLD analysis project Ga0316192, IMG submission 204931) | Coastal sediment microbial communities from Maine, United States - Merrow Island worm burrow | ecosystem: Environmental > Aquatic > Marine > Coastal > Sediment | place: USA: Maine...
TATCTCCTGCGGCGTATCAAGCAGGCGCATCATCATGTCCATATCCGCCAGTGAATACTTGAGTGCACGATATATAACGCCGAGAAAGTTCAACGGTAAAAACAACTGCAACATCATGGCATTAACAAGCACCAGATCGCCGAGCGTCATGCTACCGTTTACCACACCCTGTGCCGCATAAACCATCATAAAAGTTACGCCAACTGCGATTACCGCTCCCTGGCCGAAATTCAGCAATGACATCGAGTTCTGGCTTTTGACCGCAGAACCCTCCCAGCCTTTCAGCGTCTGGTCATAACGCGACAATTCATAATCTTCGTTATTGAAATATTTAACGGTCTCGTAATTAAGCATGCCATCGACGGCGTAGGTACTGGCCTCGGATTCAAGCGAGTTCATCTTCAACCTGTAGTGCATGCGCCATTCAGTAACTGACAGTGTAAAAGTGATGTATATGACAACGGTAACAAAGGTAACGATGGCAAATTTTGCTTCGTACTGGCCAAGCAGTATTGCGGCAACCAGGACAAATTCCGCTGCTGTAGGAACGATATTGAATACGAGGTAATTGAGGATGGAACTCAGACTGTTGGTGCCACGTTCAAGGTCGCGGATTATGCCGCCTGTCTTCCGATCTAAATGATAACGTAGTGATAATGAATACAGATGACTGAGAACGCGTTGTGAAATACCGCGCATCGCATGATAACGAACCCTGGCGAATACCGCATCGCGTAATTCGTTGAACAGACTGCTCGCCAGACGTAACGCCCCGTAGGTCAGTAACAGCATAATCGGTAGTACAAGGGCGCCGTTTTCACTGTCCAGACCATCTATGATATCTCGCAACACCAGTGGCATACCAACAACAGCGAGTTTGGACAGGACCATGCATGCAAGGGCGATTAACACCCTGCCCCTGAACTCCCATACGAAAGGAAACAGCCTTTTAAGATTCCTCCAGTCCTTTCTGTCAGAATGCGGCTTAGTGGTTTGGCGATGCATCATAATCATATATGCAATAAAGACAACAACTTGTACACTATCAGTTTAATGTCTAATGTTGCTGCAGTGGAATTATAAAAAGACATGATTATATCGAATTTACCTGCAAGGTTTTTATTAATCCCGCTGCTGATACTCAGCGGGATTATTACTGGAGCCTGTGACAAAGCCGGCAATGTCGGCAAAGCCGGTTCAAGGGAAGTAAAACAGGCTCCGCTGCATGTGGTGGAAACAACACGAGCGAGGATCCAGTCGGTACAGAGCAAGCTTACTACCTCTGGCACCATAGAAGCCGGAACCAGGGTAAGGTTATACAACGAGGTCAGCGGGAAAATCAGGTACCTTCCCTATCACGAGGGCGATGCAGTCGCAGCGCATACGATCGTAATCGGGCTGGATGACGAAGTCATACAGGCCGAGCTTGATAAAGCCACTGCCAGCCGTGAACAGGCAAAAATCGATTACGACCGCTTAAAGAAGCTGAAAAAGCAGCTGGCATCAGATGAGGAAATCGCACGTGCACATACTGCTTACGATATCGCCGTTGCTGACGAAAAACTTCAACAGACACGCCTGAATAAAACAGCAATAAAAGCCCCTTTTGATGGGGTTATCACCGAACGTCACTATGAAACCGGTGATGTCGTCGCCATGCACAGTCACATTTTAAGCATGATTGATCCCGAATCTCTCCAGGTAAAAATACATTTGGCAGAACACTGGATCCCATTGATACAAAGCGGGGACAGGGTCGATGTTCAAATCGATGCACTGGCTGATTCCATTCATGCCGGAGTGATTAAGCGCATTCACCCGACAATCGATGCAAGCACACGGAAAGGTACGGTTGAAATAGAATTTCAGCCGGCGCCATTTGGTGCACAGGCAGGACAGCTTGCACGCGTTTACCTGAAAACCCGCCCTGCCGACAAGCTGGTTGTAGCCGCACATGCGCTCCACCATGACAGTAAAGGTGCTTACGTTTACGTGGTCAACGAAGAAAGCGAGGCCAGCAAAATATACGTACAGAAAGGCGCGCAATATGGTGAGACTATCGAAATCACCAGCGGTCTGAACGCCAATGAGGCAATCGTTATAAAAGGCTTCAATGGCTTGAGACATGGCAAAAAAGTCAAGGTCCATAATAACGACATTAATAAGGCCGCTGAGGATGTAGCCAACTCATTATGAAGCATCGCTTTCGCTCCGGCGGCCTTGCTGCCTGGTCAATCAATCATCCTGTTGGCATCTCCATGCTGGCATTATCAGTTGTTGTGCTTGGCTTTTTCGCATTACAACGCCTCAGCATCGACCTGCTGCCGCACATCATCTACCCGGATATACGGGTACGTGTACTGGAACCCGGCGTACCGGCACAAATCATGGAAGATCAAATCACCCGCCAACTCGAAGAACAGCTAGCAATAACAGAAGGCGCAATACAGGTACAGTCAAAATCCAGTGAAGGCCGCAGCAATGTCGACCTGAGCTTTCCATATGGCACAGATATTGATATTGCACTGCGTGATGCAAGTACGCGCCTCGACCGGGCACGCCGTTTTCTGCCCGATACTGTAGAGCAGCCAATCATCTACAAGCGCGACCCGTCACAGATTTCCGTAATGGAACTAATCATCAGCTCGAGAGAACGTGACCCGGTTGAATTACGCAGCTGGGCCGACTTTACTTTTTCACGCTGGTTTCTCAACCTGCCCGGTGTCGCATCCGTTGAAGTCGGCGGCGGACTGGAGCGCGAAGTTCAAATCACTGCAGACCAGGAAGTGCTCGCCAGCATCGGGCTGTCATTGACTGACCTGGCCGAGCTGATAAAACGCAATAATACTGACGCGCCGGGTGGCCGCCTGATGAGCAACACCCAGGAAATCGCCACCAGGACCCGTGGTCGCTTTGACAGCATTGAATCGATCAGGGCCCTGCCATTATGGAGCAGCGAGTCGAACCGCGTTGACAGCATGTTGCACCTTGAAGATGTAGCCAGCGTGGTTGACTCTCATGCGGATGAAAGAATCCGTATACGCCTTAATCACCAGCCTGGCATTAAACTGTCCGTGCAAAAGCAGCCCCAGGCAAACACGGTCAGCGTAGTTGATGAGGTGCTCAACAGGCTTGAAGTGCTGAAAAATCAGAAGCTGGTTCCTCCGGATATAGAAGTCACAACAGTCAGCGACCAGTCAACCTATGTGCGCCATGCCTTGAGTAATGCCAGTCTCGCGGCACTCAGCGGAGCGGTACTGGCCATGATCGTCATATACCTGTTCCTGGGGAATATGATTCGAACATTAATCATAGGCACCGCGATACCAATAGGTATTCTGGTCACATTTACTATCATGGATTTGAGCGGACTCACGCTGAACATCATGACACTCGGCGGCCTTGCGCTGGGTATGGGACTGCTCATCGACAGTACGATTGTGATGCTGGAAAACATTACCCGCCATCAGCACGATGCTGGATCTGTCGAAGACAATGCCGTGAGGGCCGCCGCAGAAGTCAACAGCCCGATTGTTGCTTCCACGGGTACAAACCTGGCGGCAATACTGCCTTTCCTTTTTATCGGCGGGCTCACGGGCCTGCTGTTTCAGGAACTCATTATTACCATTTCATCCGCGATGCTGGCTGCACTCATCGTCGCCTTGACCCTGGTGCCGGCGCTTGGCGCACGGGTACGTTCAGACCCGAATAAAGATCGTTATTTCAATAAGTTGATTGACATTCTTAAATCACTTTATTATTCGCTTGTTCAACGTATCCTGAAGCATCCTGTGCCGGTCATTGCCGGCTTTCTGATCGCTTTTGCACTCTCCCTGCTTGTGCTCATCGATAGCCGCCCCATCTTTCTACCGAGCATGGATGAAGGCAATGTAACGGTGTCGGTGACGGGTGATTCGGGTATCAGCCTGGATGAGATGGACTCTACACTTGAGAAGATTGAAACACTGCTACTGCAACAGGCAGAAGTCGAAACCATTTACGCAACGGTCGGTGGTTTTATTTTCGGCCGCTCGGAATTTCAAAACAGTAATCGCAGTTCTATTAACGTACAACTGATACCCGTCAACAGGCGCTCCATCAGCAGTAGTGACTGGATCAAAACCATGCAAAAGAAAATCGCTGATCTTCATCTCACCGGTTACAAGGTCAGAATGTTCGTACGCGGTGTAAGAGGCATTCAAATGAGCAGTGGTGATGATGATCTCAGCCTGCGTATACAGGGACAGGACCTGGAAACCCTGCGTGAACTGGGTGCAATGGTTGTTGAGCGTCTCCAGGATATGCCCGGTTTGAGCAACCTTGAACATACTTATGAAGTACATCAGGAAGAACTGAACGTGAATATTGACCGTCAGCGCGCGGCAGATCTCGGCATTCATGTCGACAGCATTGGACAGGCTTTGCGTATTGCACTGGAGGGCAGTGTAATTTCTGACTACCTCGAAGGCGACCGTCAGTTCGATATACGCCTGCGCCTGCCACGCTCGTACAGTGAAACACCGGAAGTATTATCCAATCTTCTGGTCGGCCAGCACCAGGGTCGTCCTGTGCGTTTGTTCGAGGTGGCCTCTATTTCCAGGGGCCCGGCACCGGCATCGATCATGCGTGATCAACAGCAACGCATTGTTGAAATTACTGCTTCTATCGATGACGCTGTTGCGCTGGATGAAACCATGACGGCTATCTATACAAAACTCGATGACCTTGAACTGCCTGCTGGTTACTCCCTGTATGATGGCGGCGCCGGCAAGACCCTCGAACAGGGGCAAAAAACCGGCGGCGTTCTTCTTGCCCTGGCGATATTCCTTGTATTCGTGGTCATGGCTGTACAGTATGAATCGCTGAACAATCCGCTGGTTATTCTTTTCAGTATCCCATTTACCACGATCGGCGTCGGCCTGGGGCTGTGGCTGTTCGACATGCCGCTGTCGATGCCGGTATGGCTTGGCCTGATCATGCTCGCCGGTATTGTGGTCAATAATGCCATCGTGCTGGTGGAGCAAATTGAAATTGAACGGGAGAAAAACAGCCAGATAGTCGATGCAATCAGTACGGCGGCAAGCCTGCGACTGCGTCCGATATTGATGACGACATTAACCACGGTACTTGGTATGACACCACTCGCAATTGGCCTGGGCGAAGGCTCCGAAATGCTGCAACCGCTGGCATTTGTTATTGTCTGGGGCCTGAGTTTTTCAATGCTGGTCAGTCTTGTGCTGGTACCGGTCGTGTACAGGCTGTTTCACTGCAACGCAGTTACCCGGTAGCGCTGGCAGCGGTGGCACATATTTCCCACACCCTGTTATTCAAAATAGCGCGATATCCTGCCGGCTGGAAAAAGCTGTCCTATACTCAAATAATATCCATCAAAGACTATAGGCTACATGAGATTTATCACATGAAATTCAATAACTTAATCACAGGCGGTCTGCTTGCCGCCATGCCCGTAATGGCTGCTGCCGACGTATTATCGTTTACTATCGGCGGCGGCGTCTGGAACGAGACGCCTGAAGGTAACATTATTCAACCAAGTAACGCCCCCACCCCTACCGTGGATGTCAAAAACCAGCTGTTCTGGAGTGAAGAGTCACAGGGCTATTTATTTGCAACGCTGGAGCACCCGGTACCGATTCTGCCCAATGTGCGCCTGATGTATATGAGCCTTGATCACGCTGGCAGCGGAACCACGAGTTTTGATTTTGATGGCGTAACTTATTCAGGAAACGTAGCCAACGATTTCAGCATCGAGCAGACAGACCTGCTGTTCTACTACGAAGTGCTGGACAACGTCGTTAGCCTGGACCTGGGACTGAATGTACGACTGCTGGACATTAGCTTTACGATTAATGACGGTACTAACAATACCAGTGAATCCGTGAGTGGTACCGTACCGATGATTTATGGCATGGTCGGCGGCTCTCCCTGGCCAGGTGTACTGCTCAGTGCCGAGGCTAACTATATGACCCTGTCCGGCAGCACCATATCCGACTTTAATGCCAAGATTTCCTATACGACAGATTTCTTTGTTGGCGTTGAAGCCGGTTACAGGACACAGACGATTGAACTGGATGATGTTGACAATACAGACGCTAACCTGGATTTCAAGGGACCGTTTATCGGCGCTTACGTCAAGTTCTAGTACCTGATGCAGTGTTGGCCATCGTACACGACGGCCAACACTGTACTAGTCATCTTCTTTATTGTATTTCAACGCTGCCCATACCGTTCTGACATCCACGTGTTCGTGATGAATCAGCAGCGTAATGGCGATTTCCTCTAAAGCCGCCACTGCACAAAAAACGGCCGCCACCCTGAATGGCCAGTCGAGCCAGCCCGCAAAAAGTAATATATAGCCAACAAATGTCACCACGACAGCCACTTTGACTGTCCAGGTATGATAGCTGGTGATCGTTCTGAATTTGAGCAGGCCAACAATAACCGGTGATGTAAAGCTGATGACAATGACAACATAGGAGATTAATTCTTCAACGACAATGTCAGGCCAGAGTATCCATGCGCAAATCGCCATGGTGGTATAGATGGTGAAATCACCCCAACTGTCGAGGCGCGACCCCATTGCTGTAATCTGATGCAGAACGCGAGCCAGAAAACCGTCCAGCACGTCTGTAAAACCTGAAAACATCAGCGTTGCAAGAAACCAGACAGGCTTTTCAGTGAGTGCAAAATAAAATAACACCGGCGCCAGCAGGATGCGTATGAAACTGACAAAGTTCGGCAGATTAAAGATTTCTCGATTCACCAAGTTCACGATGGTAACAGCAAGGGCCTGAATTCTTTACGGATAATAACTAATAAGGCCTATTTCGTATACCCAGTTTGAATAAGATCATGGACAGAAGCAGTTCCATCACAACAAAGACACAAACGAGAATGATAATCGATTGATAGTCCATCTCGAATGTATCCATTAACATCAAGGCCGGCAGAAGCGATTCAGGTACCTGGTCGAGCAATGGCGCCATGCTGCTGACCGCCATTCCCAGGCGTCGCTTGATAAAGCTGGATAACAGGTCACCCAGCACAGCATATATGGCAATCAGCACACCCGTTGCTGCTGAGTAGCCGAGTAAAACAGCACCGATTGATGTAAATATGATTGCACCCACGACACCACGCCATGTTTTCGAGCTACCGAAAATCGGATTATTGTCGGGCAGCCGGCGCCCGAAATCAATTGCAAAATCCAGCCGCTTGCCCATTAATGCGCGTAAGATTATAGGTGCTCCATTTGCAATTATAATAAGCAGCAGTAGATGAATTAGATTTGAAGACATAACTTTTTTCAGCAGTTACTATTATTAGCCATATAACATCAAATCAGTGATTTATTAAAATCATGCAAACAGATACGCTCAAAGTCCTGACATACAACATTCACAAGGGATTCAATTCAACCAATAGACACTTTATCCTTCATGACATCAAAGAGTCTATACGCCAGGTTGACGCAGACCTCGTTTTATTACAGGAAATCCACGGCGAAAAAAATATTTCAAAGAACAGGTTTGATGACTGGCCCAGTAATAACCAGTTCGAGTTTCTTGCTGATGAGGTCTGGCACCACCATGCCTATGCCAAAAACGCAATATATAAATCAGGCCATCATGGCAATGCAATACTGAGTAAATACCCGTTCATACAATGGGAAAATATTGATGTTTCCCTGATGCAGTCTGCCAGCCGAAGTCTGCTGCATGGAACGATTGAGCTCACGGAAACCCGCCACCATGTCCACGTTATCTGCGTACACCTGGGTCTGTTCGGCATGGAGCGACAACAACAGCTTGCAAGGCTGGTTAGCCGAATCGATTCTCATGTACCGCATGATGCGCCACTGATAATCGCTGGTGATTTCAATGACTGGCTGGGCCGTGCAGAAAGATATTTCACCCATGATCTGGATGTTAATGAAGTCTTCAAGACAACATCAGGTAACTACGCCAGGACGTTTCCTGCATGGCTGCCGATACTGTCAATGGACCGGATTTATACCCGTGGTTTGGATCTGGTTGGCTGTAAACGCCTGCATGGGTATCCGTGGCGAAAGCTGTCTGATCACATCCCGCTTATGGCTGAATTTAAATTAATTTGACTACTTTTTAAAAGACCATGCAGCACTGATTTTTTTCAGTACCTTGCACCTGCCTGGAATGTACGCTCTGTTCAATATGCTAGAATCGCCCGATATAATTCAGCGCCAAAAACCCATAATAACTTCCTGGAGTCATCCTGATGAAATCTATCCAGAAATACATATCTGTTGTCCTTTCTGTAACACTCATGAGCGTGTCTTTCACCAGCGCCCAGGCCGCTATGATAGGCAATGACGTGATAATAAATCATGTCCAACAAAGCAACGCAAAAGCAGAATTACTGCAGACCATCAACCGCTCTGATGTCAAACAGCAATTGTTGAACATGGGCGTCAACCCGGAAAATATTGAAAGTCGCATCAACCTGATGACGCATGAAGAGATAGCACAGTTGAATCAGCAGATTGGCGAACTACCGGCTGGCGGAGATGTATTAGGCGTTCTTCTTATCATATTTATTGTATTTGTCATCACCGATATTATTGGCGCAACCGATATCTTCCCGTTTATTAAACCTGTGAACTGATGACTGATGGTGAATGGCCAATAATCTGTCATGGCTTAAGCTCAATACCGGTCAGTTACTCGCCTGCCTGCTTTGTATACACGGATGCTCAACCGCGCATCAAAGCAGGCAGTTATTGACCGAGATACCTGAAGATCTGCCGCCTGCAGTAGAACTTTCACAAACACCATTTTTTCCACAAACTGAACATCAATGCGGCCCGGCTGCGCTTGCAACCGTGCTGCAACCACATCATGTAGATGTATCACCGCAGACGTTGTCATCACTGTTGTATATACCCGGGCGCAAAGGCAGCCTGCAGGTCGAGATGGTGGTAACTGCCCGACGTTATGGCATGCTGCCCTACCCGCTGGATCCTGAGTTCGATGATTTATTGGCTGAAATAGCTGCCGGCAATCCTGTACTCGTTCTGCAGAACCTCGGATTCGACTGGTGGCCGCAATGGCATTATGCTGTTGTCATCGGCTACAATATTACGAGCAATGAGTTAACGCTGCGCTCCGGTACGACTAAACGCTGGCAAACAACATTTGCAAGCTTCGAACGCACCTGGAAGCGTGCTGATAACTGGGCGCTGGTGATCGTACCGGCAGGCGAGATGCCGGCAACAGCCAGCATCACTGCCTATCTGAAAACAGCTTATGCATTCGAACAAACCGGTCTGGCCTTGCAGGCACTCGATGCCTACCGCGCTGCAGTGAACACATGGACTGATGACACTTCATCGTGGCAAGCGCTGGGTAACATGGCGTATATAGCCGGCAATTATGATGAAGCTGTTTCTGCCCTGCTCATGGCTTCCAGCTTGAGTCCTGGTGACACCGTTGCATGGAACAACCTCACTTATGCATTGCACATGAAAGGCTGCACGGAGCAGGCATTACAATCGCTACAATGCGCCCTTAAGCTATCAGCCGATGATCAGAATATTCGAGATTCCGAGCAGGAAATACGTGATATGGCTGTGCAGCCCCAGGTGGGAAACTGTCCAGAGATTACCTGTAAATAACCGGCTGGCAAGAAACAAAAGCAGATTCTGCAATTTTTCCATTACAATAATCCCGCGCTCATCCAGTTAAATAAAAAGGGGGCCGGCAGCGGTACAAATTCATTGCCACCGGCCCCGTCACACACCTAGCGTGAAACAGGCTTGTTACCAGCCCGAAGGTTTTACCCGTGTATTTCGTAATCAAAGCCATACTCGGTGGTGCCTGCGTAGGCACCTTTGAAGCCTTCGAAATCCCATTTGATTTCTTCAGGCTTCTCCATTTCTCCTGCCACATAATCACATAGCGACCAGTGGCCGGCCTCCATCGCCAATGTCGTTAACGCAAAGATAGACTCGTGCAGCTCGGGCTCACCATGATCTGGACTTACCTGATACAGACACCGCAATCCTGCTTTATCAATATTGGACGAAGCTAATTTAGTCTCTTGCGAGAAATATGACTTGACTTTATGCGCCAATCGCTTGACGCTGAAAAACAGATTCCAGGTGCTAGATACCAGGGCTTGATGGCCAAATGAAAGTGACCACCCATAACCTGGTTTTATACGCAGAGGCGCAGAGAAGGAACAGCTTCACACAGAAAGAAAAACACGTAGGCCAGCATAAGCGTAGCGTTGCTGGCGATAGGCCATTGAATCGGAAACACCATCAATCACATCTATGCGCCTCTGCGGTAATAAGAGAATCCCCAGAACGTGGATACCAATAACGAATCAACTAGCACATACAACAATGGCATCTATGGCTTAATCGGGGTTTTTATTTTGACCGAGAAAGCCGCATAATCCACGCTTCGAGTCCTGTGCCAGCCATTCACGAAGAGATTGCACTTCAACCGTGTCTTCGATGCCCTGAAGGGACTTATCGCCTGATTTAACGGCTCTATATGCCTTTTCCAGTACTTTGTAACGCTCGCCTTTTATGCCTGATCTGCGCAAGCCCACGGTATTCAAGCGATAATGACGTGCCGGATCCCCGGCCACCATTGTGTATGGCATGACATCTTTTCGTATCGGCATAAATCCGGCTACCATGGCATACTGGCCAATGCGACAAAACTGGTGAATGGCTGTACTCGCACCCAGCACTGCCTTATCACCTATCTCTACATGACCACCTAGCGCTACACTACTCAGAATTACCCCGTCACCAATGTTGCAGTCGTGGCCGATGTGCGTATTGGTCATAACGTAACAGCCAGATCCCAAGTGGGTAGATGTGGATGGTACAGTAGCGCGATGTAAGGTAACGCCTTCACGCAGCGTATTTGCATCACCAATTTCCACCCAGGTTTCTGTGGATATATCAAAAGAAATGTCTTGAGGCAGGTCACCGATGACCGCATGGGCATGTAAGTGGTTTTCAGTGCCCATACGCACATAATCATGAATAACAACATGGGGGCCAATCACGGTATTTGCACCAATCTCGACATGATCATGAATAATCGAATAAGGCCCCACTGCAACACCTTCAGCGAGTTTCGCATCAGGAGAGACGATGGCCGTGGGATGTATACTTGGTTCAGGCATAGTTTTTATAGGGTTATTGACGACTGTTGCGTTATCAGCGGGTGATTCCACCACAGTCGTGTCAAAAACACCCGGAATTAAAGAATTATCGGGCGCTAATCTTGTCATATTTTTGGTAGAATCCCTACTAGTTTCAGACACACACGAGGTTGTTATGTCAGATATCCAGTTCAACAATCAGTTAACCGACCAGATCAACGTTTCAGCGGAAGCAGCGAAGCAATTAATCGCCTTGACTGAACACGAAGAAGGCGTGAACGGCGTTCGTATTTTTGTTTCAGGCGGCGGATGCGGTGGCATGAGCTATGGCATGACCTTCGTTGATCAACCAAACGAATATGACTGCGTTCTCGAGCGTGATGGCCTGAAGGTATATGTTGATGCGGTTGCACTCAGTTATCTTGAAGGCGTAGAAGTCGACTACCAGACACAGGGCGCCAACGCCAGCTTCGTATTCAAGAATGTATTTGCCAATACCGGCGGGGCAGGAACCTGCGGCGCTTGTGGTTCAGCAGGCGGCGGTTGCGGTTAGCCAACAGCCAGCTTCAGATGGTTGAAAGCGGCATATATAATCAGCTTTGCGTGTCCTGTGCATGAGCACAGGACAGTGCATGCTGACAACCCGCTTCCTTACCAGCTGAAATTCCCAATGATACCTTTTCTGGTATTAGAGCGATTTCAAAACGTCTACTGTTAATCTCTCAACCCAACAGCTACCGCATAGCCCCGTACCTGGCAGCAGCACAACAGATGGGGTTACAGGTACTGATTGGCTCCCGTGGTAAACATTCACTGACAACCGAAGTCAACCAGGGCCTGCACATCGACCTGGATGACCATGATTCCGCACTCGCAGCGATCATCGAAGAAGCCGGGCTGAGACCATTTGCGGGCATCATCGGCAGTGATGACAGCACCGTGGAACTGGCGGCGCATGCAGCCAGCAGGCTTGCTCTGCCCCACAACTCACCTGAAGCGGCTCGATTAACACGTAGAAAGGACCTGGCACGTGCACACCTGATGCTGGCGGGTTGCCCTGTTCCAATCCACTGCCTGATCGATATCAGCAAACCCCTGGTTCAACAGATGTCCGGCCTGCCCTGGCCATGCGTGATTAAACCGGTAAATATGTCGGCAAGTCGCGGCGTAATACGGGCAAATAATGAAGAGGAATTCATTAATGCCTGTGAACGCATCAGAAACATCATATCCGAGTCTATTGATGAATTCGAACGCAGCCATGTGCTCGTAGAAGACTACATCGATGGTATTGAGATCGCCTATGAAGGCTATCTTCATGACGGCGAATTACACACACTCGCCGTGTTCGACAAACCGGACCCACTGGACGGCCCGTTCTTTGAAGAAACCATATATGTCACACCATCACAACTCGATGCTGATACCCTCAGAATAACCAAACAGCGGGTACAACAGTCATGCACCGCTTTTGGGCTGACAACCGGCCCCATCCATGCCGAATTACGTGTCAATGCCAGGGATGCATGGATACTGGAGGTCGCATCACGTACGATCGGCGGCGATTGTGCCCGCACACTGGATAGCGGCACCAACAAGAGCCTCGAGCAATTGACCGTATCACTGGCTACAGGCGAACCGGTAGAGCCACCAGCAATTAATCAAAGTCGCGGTGTCATGATGATTCCGATCAGGCAGGCGGGATTGCTGAGGCGTGTTGAAGGTATTCTGGCAGCCCGTAAAGTACCCCATATAGAGAAAATCGATATCGTAATCAGCGAAGGCCACGAATTGATACCTTTACCGGAAGGCAACCAGTATCTCGGATTTATTTTTGCCCAGGCTGATACGCCGGACGCAGTAACGGCCGCGCTCAGATCCGCCCACGACAAGCTGAATTTTATCACCGCACCGATCATTAAACTGGCTTCGGTTTAAATACATATTTCTTAACGCAAAGGCGCTAAGACGCGAAGGTCGCAGAGCTTTTTTATAGTCCGCAAATAACGCGAAAGACGCTAATGATGTCTCAATGACAAACGGGTTTTTGCGTGTTTTGCGTTTTCGCGTGTTTTGCGGACCAGGATGTGTCTTTGAGTAGTTTGCAGGCAATCAACAACGCCAGCAACACTTAAAAAACCGATCGCCCTGAGCCTGCCGAAGGGTTATGCCGGCCTACAGTCTGCCTGACAAGAAGTAACACGAAATTTAGCCGCGAAAAACGCCAAAGACGCTAATTATGTTTCTATAATTGAGAATATATTTGCGTTCTTTGCGTGATTTGCGGCAAAAAATCACTGCTAAGTTGGGTTATAGGTGTTTCGTTAATGCGCTATTTTTTGCCGCCGCCGGCCTGGAAGCCGGCCGGGGCCTGGCCATAGTCGCCTTCATCAAAGAAGAAACCCAGCATGTGTTTTTCGATGAGTTCGATATTTTTCGGGTCAGCTGTATTCAGGCCGTTTTCATTAATAATGGTTGTCAGGCGTTCAAGCCACTGGTTCCAGCCTTCTTTTGATACATTTTCATAGATGCGGGTACCTAAAGACCCGGGATGCGGTGGTTTATCCAGCCCCTCGGCTTCTGTCTTAAGCACCACACACTGAACCATTCTCGTCATGACAACCTCAACATTTAAAGATTTGATTTCTCTTCGTATTTTTTAAGCAATACACCTTCTTCACCGCAACAACTGGCCGCGCATTTCTTCACCTGGTGAACATCCTCTGCCTGGGTATTCAGGTAAAACTCGACCGGGCGGTTTTCTTTGGCGCAATCACAGCCTTTGTCATTATACACGTAAACATGCTTCAAGCCTGCCCGCCTGCCCTGCTCCGCCGCTGAAAAAAGGGCCTCATCGGGTGTCGGCGGTATATCCATCAATTTGTATGCCGGAAAGAACTTGGTGATATGCCAGGGACTGTCAGCACCCAGATTTTCACGTACCCAGCTTGCTATTGCATAGTGTTCGTCAGGATCGTCGTTCTTTCCGGGAATAATATTTGTTCTTGTTTCTACGTGCACACCCAGATCATGCGCAGTCTTGATCGAATGCAGTACCTGCTCAACAGTGGCTGGACGACAGATCTCCCTGTAAAACTCATCACGCATACTCTTGATGTCCGAACACAACACGTCCAGGTGCGGCGCTACCAGTTCCAGCGCTTCATCAGTCACAAAGCTGTTGGACACATAGACCGTGTAAAGCCCGGCTTCATGCGCCTGTTCACATACATCCAGGACATATTCCAGCCAGACTGCCGGCTCGGAATAGGTAAAGGCTATACCCTGCACACCTGCTCTCAGCGCGGTTTCTATCAGACTTTCGGGTGTTACCCATGCCTCTTTGGACTCGCCGCGCGCCAGCGCGTCCAGTGCACTCACGCCCCAGGAGATATCGAGGTTATGACAACCGCCACAACGAAAGCTGCAGCCGTAGCTGCCCACCGACATGACCTGTGTGCCGGGTCGAAAATGTTTGACTGGTTTTTCTTCGATCGGATCGATATCAATCGAAGAAAGTATGCCGTAGGACAGGTTGTAGAGGGTGCCGTTTCTATTGACGTGCGACTGACAGAATCCACGCTGGCCGTGGCCGATCTTGCAGCGCCACAGGCACAGATTACAGCGTGTGGTACCGTTAGCCAGCTTTTCCTGCAGCCGGGTCTCAACCAGCTGATAATTCTGTAGATGTTTACTCATAGCTTCCTATAGTGTGATCACCTGGTCCGGCATATTGCCTGATAAAGCACCATAAAGATTTGGGAAACATCCTATTGTGGCACCGTCTACGAGCATATCATCAATTTGACGTTCATAAGCACACTGGTCACAAGCCATCAATAACATGCCCATATCTGCGGCAACCTTTGCCAGGCGCTCACCAACAGGGTTTCCTTTCTGCAATACATAGGCATTGTCTTCAAAGAAGAACATGCCCACAACCTCAACACCGTGCGCATTTTTCTCAAGTTGAGGAAGAATCATCTTACCGAGTTTGTAGGAAACCGAGTGACCCTGAGTAGAAAATATATATGCAACCTTCATGTGACTTCTCCTGCGTATTTGGTTTGCCTGATTGACAGTATGATCAAATCTAGCAGGTTTACGATTAAGCATAACCGGACCTTATTCAGGGGCGTTTCAACAAGCACACAATGATCTGGATGCAAAAACAGTTTCTAAGGCGACCTCGTACCTGGCAACTCGTCCCTAGCCCCTGCATTTAAAGCCAATGCTGTTCCATATTCGAAACAGTCAGCCCACCGGTGGACGCCACTACCATCTGTTCGATCAGTTCAACCTGCTGTTGCAGATAGCGCCTGTTGTTGCTGACCAGGCTGATCGCAATTACGCAGCGCTGCCATTCATCAAGAAACCCTGTTTCTGAAACCGATGCATTGAATCTTGAACGCAGGCGATCAATCAGGCTTTTGACAACTGCACGCTTCTGCTTCAGGGATTGTGCATGTGGAATGTGACAATCAACCACAAGTAGCAGTACGTGTATTGATTCTTCCATTCAACTTTCAGTAGTGTGCTACAGATTGATCACATCCAGCCCAAGATTTCCTTTCTGCTCCAGCGTAGCCGCATTGGTAATAACAGCAGTGCTGGCTTTATCCGGGTTCAGATACGTTTGTGTTACTCGTTTCAAGTCATCGAGTCTTACATTCAAAACGTTTTGTCTGAATGCCTGCAGCTTGTCCAGGGTACGCCCGTGTAACAGGTTGTGGAACGCTTGCCTGGCTTCACCGGACGGTGACCCGGGTTTATCAATATTGCCGATGACGCCAAGGATGGCTTCTTCCACCATTCTCCATTCATGTTTATTGCTCAACATCCATTCAATTGCACGGTCGAAATCGTCAAGTGTTTCAGCCAACCTGGGATCACGGTATGAGTAGAAGCGAAAAGCGGCAATATTGGTGTCGTGACTTGCTCCTCCGCCATAGGCGCCTCCCTTCTCCCTGATAGCCGTGTGCAGGAAACCATTTCTGAGGAAGCCCCCGAGTACAGACAGAGGTGCCGCATCAGGATGGTCCATCGGCACTGTTTTGTAAGCACGTGCGCAAAAATTTACCTGGGTATTCGTGACCCACATCTGTTTTACAGCCTCATCAACACGGTCAGTAGCGAATGGGTGAAAAGACGGGCCGGCCTTTTCAGCAGTCCATATATTCTCGAAACCATTGACCAGGCCATCCAGTTTTTCCTGTTCACCGATAATCATGTACTGGCGTGGAGCAGCAATGAGTTTCCGGTGAATCTCACCAAATTTGCCTGCAAGGTCTGCAACTGCACCTTCCTTGTTTGCATCATCAACGGCTTTAAGGATACGTATGCCTTCAAGACCATTGAAACGATGCCCCAGAGATGCCACCGGGCACATACCGCTCGAAGCCGCTGACATAGCCAGCGCGTGACCGTTACCGGTGACGCTTTGTTCGCGACGCGCACGCCTTTGTGCAATGAGTTCCCTGATGCGATCATGTTCATCAAATCGAACGTCATGAATAGTATCGTGCATCAATGCTGACAGTTTTTCATTGTTACGCTCGAGGGCCTTGCCCGTAAAAACATAATATCCCCGTATCTGCTGTACATCATCACTGTGTCCACGGATGCTTGAATGGCCGCTGACACCGCCACTGACGCTTGATTGCCAGCCCTGTACCTGCAGGTAATCCTTGTCGCCCACACCAATCTCGGTCAAACAGCTCGAAAAGAATGGCAGCATGTCCAGTTGATCCGGGTCAAAAGCAGGAAGATCGAGCACCATTTCGTGATACACGAGACCATTGGTGCCCTGGGCAAACAGGGTGGATTCTGTATCAGAGATTTTTCTTGTAATCGCGGCAGGTATTTTCATATCGGGCGGCACATCCTCGAGCCCGACTTTCGGCAACACTTCTGGATCATCTTCCTGCTGCTGACGCAACGCCAGCTCGGCAGCACGCCTGAGAACCCGCGACTTGTCATCATCGGACATGGCCGCCTTCATCCTGGCAAGACGCTCGTGCTCCGCCTCCTCCTTGCGCATACTCAGCCCGGTATCCGGTTTCATCGTGAGGCGAACCCGATGCGGATTATCCAGCAATATTTCTTTGACCAGTTGTTTGATGTAAGAGGCGTCCTTTATCTTTTCTCGCAATGAATCGATGACAGGATCAAGGTTGAGTAATTCTGCCGGTTCGCCACGGTGAATCGCAGCCGATAGTCCACTCAGGATCAGCTGCAAACCATAGGGATAACCATCACCGCCAATTTCACGCTGACTCAATTCAAGCTGGTGCAATACAGCCTCGAGATGCTCCTGGGGAACGCCATTCTCAGCAACATCGCGCAATACATCGATAACAAGTTTTTCAAATGCTTCTGCATCTTCAGGCTCACTACCTTCGATGCCGCACATGAAACACATTTCGTGATTTGAATCTTCCAGGCCGCATAAAGGTGATGGCGCTGTACCCAGTTTTGTCGTTTCCAGCGCCTTGCGTAACGGTGATGAGCTGTTCTCCAGCAGCACATGTGACAACAGGTTCGACTTCATAACTTCATCCAGTGAAATACTCGAACCCAGCAGCCAGCCAAGTACATGGTGTGTCTTGTGATCTTCTGTCACGCCTTCTACAGCATCAAATGCATACACATCCTCAACAATGACCGGCCTGTCGAAGCGCTCTTCATCATCAACATGGATATTAACGTCGAGCCTGTCGAAATGTCGCAGGGCTTTTTCTTCGAACTGTTTCTGCTGTTCGTATGCCGGGATATCGCCGAATGTCATGAATACCGCGTTGCTGGGATGATAATGTGTTTTATAAAAATCCTTGAGTTGCTGGTAACTAAGGTCGGGGATATTTTCCGGCTCACCACCACTGTTATAGTGATAGGTCGTCGTCGGGTAAAGGTGTTCACTCAAGGTCTGCCATAAAACGCTGACTGGCGAGCTCATCGCACCTTTCATTTCATTGAACACCACGCCTTTGAATTCAAGATCGCTCTGCGGATTGTCAGCTTGCTTGAATTCAACACGGTGCCCTTCCTGCAGGAAATCAAGTTCATCCAGACGGGAAAAAAACGCTGCATCGAGGTAAACATCCAGTAGATTGTTGAAGTCCTTTCTGTTCTGGCTTGAAAATGGATATGCTGTCCAGTCACTGCTGGTGAATGCATTCATGAATGTGTTCAGTGATCGCCTGATCATCATGAAAAACGGATCACGTACAGGATATTTCTTACTACCACACAAGGCGGTGTGTTCCAGTATGTGTGCAACACCTGTCGAATCCATGGGGACCGTTCTGAACGCGACCAGGAACACATTTTCGTTATTATCAGCAGCTATATGATAGTGCATCGCACCGGTCCTGATATGCTGATATTCTTCCATTGTGACATTGAGTGACTCAATATGCTCTGATCGTATCCATGTGAAGGCCGGATGTGAATTGCCTTTTACCGGGTTCGGGGTTTCCGCAACTTGTGATGTCATGTTATGTGTTTTTTGTGAGTTTGTAGGCTGTTTCCATTAATGCTGTAAGACCCTTATCCTTGAATCTTGGTTCATCCTCGAGGATGTTTTTTTCCGCAAGTTTTTCGACTTTGAACTTATCCTGGTAAAGCTCATTGACCTCTTTTTCGGAAACCGAGAATGGAGGGCCATCCATTTCGTTTTCCGGATATGTCAGGGTAATCAGCAGTGTGCGTGTACCTGGCTTTTGTAATCCAGTTACTTTGCTGACATACTCCCGGCGCATTTCCTTTGGCAGAGCAATCAGTGAAGCACGGTCAAAGATATCGGTAATGTTACCGATATCATCAGCCTGCAGTGTAAAAAAATCGCCCAGCAGGATTTCCAGCCTGTCGGATTTATAGCTGACATGACTCTCCGTGTCCATCTTGCTGTAGTTTAACTGCTGCTCAGTAAAAAACTGTTCCACAGCCAGTTCACTGCATTCAACACCCACTGAATCATATCCGCTTTGTTGCAACCACCACAGGTCTTTCGATTTACCGCACAGCGGCACAAAAACTCTCAATTCAGAGCGTTTCTCCAAGGGTGGGCCCAATTCACCATAATAGTAACCAAGGTAAGGGTTTATGTGATGCTGGTGAAAGCCGGTTGCACCTCTGCCCCAGCGTTCGAGCCAGAAAGCTATATCCATGCAGGACTGTTACCCTTCACCCGGTTTCCAGATACCAAAGGCTTCCTGCGAGGGCTGCTGGGGCTTCATATCGGCCTCGACCTGATCCAGCACCTGCCCCATGAACGTAGTGATGTCATTGAGAAAACCGCGCTTGTCGAGGCCTGGATTCGTCTGATGCGCGAGCACATAGCCAATGATGGCGGACAGATACTGCATGGTCATAAGGTCATCTTCTGCGGAAGCGTCGTGTTGCACGAGCACCTCTTTGACACCTGAAATCAGTTCACCGGATAGTTGAATGCCGCCACTCATATTGGGATTTTCCTGTCTGAATAAAAGGTGTAGATTGTACGCTATCTGCTCTAATTTCCAAAAATTAAACCATGTATAAAGTATGTGTATTCGTCCCGGAAACTGCTGCCGAACAGGTAAAACAGGCCATGTTTGCAGCCGGCGCCGGAAAAATTGGCGACTATGACAGCTGTTGCTGGCAGGCCTTAGGCCAGGGCCAGTTCAGACCCCTCGAAGGCAGTTCACCCTTTATCGGGGAACATGACAGGATTGAGACGGTTGCAGAATTCAGAATAGAAATGGTCTGTGCTGACCAGTTTATCAAGCAAACAATTGCTGCGATGAAAAGCAGCCACCCCTATGAAGAGCCAGCCTATGACGTGTGGAAACTGGAAGACTTTTGATTAACAGTTTTTGGAAAAAACGCAAAGGCCGCAGAGACACAGAGACCGCAAAGGAATTACTAGTTTTTCCTCGTTACTCGTTACTCGTCCCTCGCCCCTGTTTTTATCTCGCCACTCGCACCTGCTTCATCGCGTCCAGCCACGTTCGCTTTTATCCATAAAATCAATCACCTGTTTGACTTCCGGGTGCACTGCCGCGAGCTCGGATACACGTTCGAGCTTCTCCATTAAGGTGCCTTTTGACTTGACCAGGATTTTATAGGTCTCCTGCAGGGCACGAATGGTTTCCGGTTTGAATTGTTTGCGCACCAGGCCTTCCTTGTTGATACCCCGGGCCCTGGCCCTGTTACCTGCAACGGTAAAATACGGCAGCACATCACGATCCAGCGCGGTCGCAAATCCGGTAAAGCAGTATGCGCCCAGGCGCGTGAACTGATGTACCGCAGTGAAGCCGCCGAGAATCGCGAAGTCTTCAACCACAACGTGTCCTGCCAGGGTCACGTTATTTGCAAAAATGATATTGTTGCCGATTATGCAGTCATGAGCGATATGCACGTATGCCATAAACAGGTTGTCATTACCAACTTGCGTTATGCTTCTGTCTTCTTCAGTGCCTCGATGCATGGTGACACACTCGCGGATGGTATTCCTGTCGCCAATAACCAGCCTTGATTTTTCTCCATGGAACTTCAGGTCCTGCGGGTCCTCGCCTATTGATGCAAATTGAAAAATCCTGTTATCTTTTCCAATTTTTGTCGGCCCTTTAATAACGACATGCGGACCGATGACAGTGCCGGCTCCGATCTCTACATCTGCGCCGATGATACTGTAAGGCCCAATTTGGACACCGCTTGCAATTACAGCAGATTCATCAATAATTGCAGTTTCATGTATCACTGAAATTATTCCTTTTCAGTTGCTGCACATAACATATTGGCTGAAGTCACCAGTTCACCATCAACGCTTGCTTGACAGGTGAACTTCCAGATAATTCTCGTTCTTTTCACCAGCTCTACCTTAAGCATCAGCTGATCGCCTGGAATGACCTGCCGCTTGAAACGCACGTTATCAACACCAACCAGCATGTAGAGCAAATCATCTCTGGGTGTTTCGCTCATTGTCCTGAAGCCAAGCAATCCGGTGGCCTGTGCCAGTGCTTCGATAATCAGCACACCCGGCATGATTGCTATTTGAGGGAAATGTCCCTGGAAAAACGGCTCGTTTACCGTTACATTTTTATATGCTGTAAGCGATTTCCCGGGCGTGCATTCAAGAACCCTGTCCACCAGTAGGAAAGGATACCGGTGGGGTAAAAATTGTTTAACTTCTTCAGATAACATCTCACTCACAGCACATCTCCAACATGTTCCTATTTAATTTTTAATTCCAGGGCTTTGATGCGTTTTGCCAGTTCATCCAGTTGTTTTATACGGCCAAGTATCCTGCGCCATTTGTGAGCTTCAACAACAGGGATACCCGAGGAATACATACCGGATTCCTTGATTGAATTCGGAACACTGGACCTGCCTGTCAATATCACATTATCAGCGACCTCAATGTTATCGGAAATGGCCACATCACCTCCGATAATACATTTTTTGCCAATTTTTGCCGATCCTGCAGCGCCAGACTGGCCGGACATGGTGGTGTGCTCACCAATATGAACATTATGACCAAGCTGAACCAGGTTATCTATCTTAACTCCGTCTTCTACGATCGTATCGCCAATCGCACCCCGGTCAATAGTTGTGTTGGCGCCAATTTCAACATCATTTCCAATGTGGACGCTGCCCAACTGTGGCACTTTTATATATGCATCCTGATCCCAGACATAGCCGAAACCATCAGCGCCGATCACTGCGCCAGAATGCAGAATATTATTATCGCCAATGGTGCAACGTTCACCTATCGTGACGTTGGCAAAGAGCCTCGTGTTGGCCCCAATTCTGACATTTTTTTCTATCACGCATCCCGGGGAAATCCATGTGCCGGGACCCACCGAGGCACCGCTTTGAATAACAACACATGCCTCTATCCTTGCCGATGAATCAACTTCAGCATCATCAGCTATAACGGCATGCGGTGAGATCCACGGCTCCACTGCGGGCAATGGATTCAGCAGCAATGCAATCTTTGCAAATACAGCACGTGGATTTTCAGTAACCAGGGCCGGCTTGTCACAGACCTGCAACATTTTATCCGTTATGATAACTGCAGAAGCCGCGGTTGTTTCCAGGTGCCTTGTATATTTTCTATTTGAAACAAATACGATACTTCCCTGTTCTCCATTGGTGATATCTGCAACTTTTTCGACAACGATATCACCGGAGCCAGAAAGGCCGGCTCCGGTTTGTTCAGCCAACTCGGAAAGCGTGTATTGCATGAGCGTGAAGGGATTACTTCTTGAAGGCCTTCTTCATGCGTTCCAGAACTTTATTCGAAATATCCAGCTTTTCATTTGCATACGCAACGCCTTCGCTGGTTAGAATCAAATCGTATTTTTCCGATTTTGCTATATCCTCGATTATGCTTCTTACTGACTGCTGCAATACAGCGAGTTCCTGGTTTCTAACAGTCGCGACTTCCTGTTGTAAAACAGCTTCTTTCTGTTTGAACTCCTGTATCTTGGCAATGACATTGTTCTTCAACTCATTGAGCTTGTCTTCGGTCATGACCAGTTCGTTGCGCTTGTAATTTTCCTGCATTTCATTGATTTCTTTTTCCATTTCCTGCAGTTCGGTTTTACGCCCACCGAATCGCTCGAGCATGGAATCGTTGACTGCCTGCACCTGTGGCGCCTCGGTCAGGATTTTCTCGACGCTGACATAAGCTATTTTAGGGGCGCTGGCCGCCATTACGTTAGCCGACGCAAACACCAGGATTATTAGTGATGTAACTAGAGTTTTCATATAATTTCCTCTTAAAAGAATGAACCAATACTAAACTGGAAGGCACGCAAGTCATCGCCCGGCACATCATTAAGTGGTACACCGTAGCTAAACCTTAGCGGGCCAATAGGGGCTAACCAGACAAAGGACAAACCGGCTGATGTTCTTAGCTGACTTGCATCAAAACCATTTTCTGTCGAATTATAAGTGGGTGCCTTGTCCAGGAATACGTTACCAATATCAAAAAATGCGCTTAGACGTACTGAACTAGGCGGCTTTTCCATGAATGGTATAGGAAATATCACATCTGCACCACCTACGACGCGCAAATTACCGCCTATAGGGTCATTTGAGAGCAGATCACGAGGACCCAGCGAGTTGGTATTGTATGCCCTGACAGTTCTCAATCCACCTGCAAAATACCGCTCAAAAAACGGCAGTTCGTCAGTGTCGCCGTAGCCATCGCCATAAGCGACATCAGAATGCAGTAGCAAGGTCAGGTTTTGTGTCATCGAAAAGTAAAACTTGGTGTCATAATTAAGTTTGTAATACTCAAGATCACTACCCGGAACAGTAATATTTGATGCAATCGTCTGCGCACTGCCTCTTGTGGCAAAAACAGTCCGATTTCGTGTGTCATGTGAAAAACTTGCCGTTAATGAAAAGTTATCAAATTCATTACCATTCTTTACTATGAATTCGATCACATCGAGTGATGGTGAGGTACCTACTCTCAAATCGATTGCATTGTAACCAATACCCAGTCGTAAAGTATTCACTTCAGTCAGGGGTATGCCATAGGAAAGGCTGACACCATATGAATTTGACAGGTAATTCGCAATCTCTTGCTGCTCAGCATCGCGTTTTCTATACGATGCACTTATCGTTCTGCTGATGCCATCGACTGTGGCATAGGGGTCAGTATGTGAAATACTGTAGACAGTATTTGCCCTGTCCGTGTTGACGTTAACTGAAAGCGACTGCCCTGTACCCATCAGGTTTTCCTGCGTCAGGCCGATATTGAACAACAGCCCCTGCGCCTGGGAAAAACCTGCACCGATATTGAAACTGCCTGACAGTCGCTCTGTAACAGTGACATCGATATCTACCTGGTTATCAGTGCCCGGTACCGGCCTTGTTTCCAGCTCGATTTCTTCAATATATGACAAACGCTGTATTCGAATCTTGGAACGCTCAAGCCTGTCGCTTGCCAGTACAGAGCCCTCCATCAGTCGCATTTCACGCCGCAGCACTTCGTCCCTGGTCTTGAAGTTGCCAAAAAATGTAATACGGCGAACGTACGCCTTGCGGCCAGGCTCCAGAGTATAGGTAAGACTGATCGTGCGATCATCCTCGTTAATCTCAGGGATTACTGCTACTTTAGCGAATGCATAACCTGTCATACCTACACGGTCTTCAATCGCCTTCTGGGAACCAGTCATCAGCTTCCTGGAAAATGTATCTCCTGATCTTGTTGAGATAAGTTGTTCCAGTACTTTTTTATTAATAACCAGATCACCAGTAAGCTGTACGTCCCCTACCGTATATTTTTCTCCTTCGCTTACATTAATAGTGACATAAATATCTTTCTTGTCAGGTGTAATCGAGACCTGGGAAGAATCAACATTGAACTTGATATAGCCGCGATCCAGATAATAGGAACGTATGGTTTCGAGGTCAGCCTGTAATTTAGGTTTTGAATACTCATCCGCGTCCGACAGGAATGCCCATGCAGAAGGAATACCCAGCTGGATTTCATCAAGCAGAGTTGCATCATCGAAGACTTTATTGCCAATGATATTGATTTGTTTAATAAGTGATTTGATACCTTCCGAGATATTGATGTCGATATTGACCCGGTTCTGGTCAAGTTCCTCGACTTTGGCATCAATTTTTACGTTGTATTTGCCCTGGCTGAAATAAACGCTTTCCAGTTCCTGGGTGAGCTTCTCAAGTAATGAACGATTGAAAATCCGTCCTTTAGCAAGCCCGACACCTTTCATCGCATCTTGCAGGGTATCATCGTCAATATCCGAGTTTCCGTCGAAGGTTATATCAGTGATCGAAGGCCGCTCTTTTACCCGCACAACCAGCACATCTCCATCCCTGAATAATTGTACATCTGCAAAAAACCCGGTTTTGTACAGTTCCCTGATAGCAAATACGACCTGCTTGTCATCCAGCGGGTCGCCCTGGATGACGGGTAAGTAATTCAGTAATGTACCTTCCGGTATTTTCTCGAGCCCTTCAAGACGTATATCGCTGACGATAAAACCCTGTGCGGCTTCAATGATTGAAGCGACACTCAGTAAAATTATCAGGGAAAGAATGCTAAGCGGGTTACGGCAATTGTGCATTATTACCTCATTGCAACAATCGCTGAAAATCATTGAACAAGGCAATCATCATTAGAAGCGCAAGTATCATTACGCCAATTTGCTGCCCCCTGACTTCAAAGGTTTCTGATACGGGCCCGCCCTTGATGGTCTCAATCAGGTAGTAAAACAGGTGGCCGCCATCGAGCATTGGAATCGGCAGCAGGTTCAGCACGCCCAGGCTGACCGAGATGATCGCAAGAAAACCGATAAAGGTCGTGAATCCAATGGTAGCTGTGACGCCGGCATACTGCGCAATAGTAATTGGACCCGAAATATTATTCAGCGATGCCTCACCGGTCACCATCTTCCATAGCACCCGCAGTGTTAACAGTGACATGTCCCAGGTTTTGACCGCCGCTTTTGCAATTGACTCGATAGGCCCATACTCGAGTTCAACGGTCATCTCGTCCCTGACCTCGTCCGGTATGTTCTGGTATGCGCCGATATAGCCGACTTCCTCATCGCCTGACTTTCTGCTGGCCGGCATCACATCGAAATCCAGTAGCTGACCGTCCCTGTCGACGGTAAATTTCATAGCCCTGTTCGGACTTGCACGGACCCGCTCGACTATTTCACTCCATTCATAAACATCCGTGCCGTTTATCGTACGTATGAGGTCGCCCCTGGCCAAACCCGCCTGACTGGCTGCACCATCCTCCACAACACCACCGATTTCCGCCGGCAAACGCGGCTGCCACATGCTGAAGCCAAGTTTGGTCACTATGTCAGAATCATCTTCGAGCACCCTGGTCTCGCCCAATTGAAGTGAACGCATATTTTCAAAGCCATCGGCATTACGCACCTTGATGGCCATCTGCCCTCCATCCAGTCCATGGTCAATCAGGGCAATACGAAAAGCATTCCAGGAGACAACCTCGGACCCGCCGACCTGCAGGACCTCATCCTTATCTGAAAAACCGGCCTGTGCAGCAACCGATTCAGCCAGGGGTTCGCCCAGCAACGGACGTTGCGCGGTTGTACCTATGACGAATACCAGCCAATAAAGGAAAACAGCAAGAATGAAATTAAATGCCGGCCCGGCAAATACGATCAGAGAACGTGTTAAAACCGGCTGCCTGTTGAATGCGCGGTGTAATTCTTCATCGGGTACATTGCCTTCGCGCTCATCCAGCATTTTGACATAGCCACCCAGTGGTATAGCCGCAATTACATATTCAATATGATCACTGTCATTTTTACGCCGCCATGTTAACAGCGGCTTGCCGAACCCAACAGAAAACCGCAATACCTTCACACCCAGCTTTCGCGCGACCCAGTAATGTCCGAATTCATGAAAAGTAACGAGAACGCCAATAGCGACAATAAAAAAGAAGATGTTATGCAGTATGCTCATGGATCAGACAGTCTGTAGGTTATGGATATGTGATTTGGCCAGTTCTCGTGCTGACTGGTCCGCAGTCAGAATTTCATCGAGTGTGTTCGCATCAGTTATTGTTATTTTGCCTAAAACGCTCTCTATCAAGCCGGCAATTGCCGAAAATGCAATCTTTCTCTGTAGAAAGGCCTCGACAGCTATTTCATTGGCGGCATTCAGCGCGATACTTGCCGAGCCGCCTGCCTGCATTGCCTGGTAACATAATTTGAGGCATGGAAACCGGTGTAAATCGGGTTTTTCGAACTCCAGTTTTGCGACATCAAAAATATCGAGAGGTTCAACGCCCGAATCGATGCGTTCAGGCCATGCCAGACAATGTGCAATCGGTGTGCGCATATCCGGATTACCCAGCTGGGCCAGTATTGAGCCATCGGCATATGAAACCATCGAATGAACGATACTTTGAGGATGAATCACGACTTCGATCAGATCCTGCGATACATTGAACAGCCAATGCGCCTCGATCACCTCCAGCCCCTTGTTCATCATCGTGGCTGAATCAACCGATATTTTCTGTCCCATCACCCAGTTCGGATGACTCACTGCCTGTTCAGGCGTGATGTTATGGAATTGTTCGAGCGGCAGTGTTCTGAAAGGTCCGCCACTGGCTGTGAGCAGGATCCTGTTGATACCTGAATACTCAGGCAGTTCAGGAAGCTGATACGGCATGCACTGAAAAATAGCATTATGTTCACTATCGACCGGCAGCAAAGTCGCTCCGCTGTTATGCACAGCATCCATAAACAATCGCCCTGACATAACCAGCGCTTCCTTGTTGGCAAGCAATACACGTTTGCCCGACTCGGCTGCCGATAATGTCGGCAACAACCCGGCCGCACCCACAATACCGGCAACCACGGTATCAACCTGATCCAGGCTGGAAACCCGGTTCAGTCCCTCGGTACCTGCAAGCACCTGCGTATCCAGTCCAGCGGCTTTAAGCCTGTCGAAAAGCTGCTGTGCACAGGCCTGGTCGCTCATCACAGCATATTCCGGCCGCCATTGCAGGCATTGCTGTTCGAGCGCGTCTACATCTGTATTCGCGGTTAAAGCGACAATGCTGTATTTATCCTGATGGCGTGAAACGACATCCAGCGTATTTTGCCCGATACTTCCGGTAGAACCCAGGATCGTAATGGCTCTGGATGCATTCATACATTGAATACCGGCTGCAGCAATAACTCGCGACCGACCATAAATACAGGCATGGCAGCCAGCACACTGTCAATTCTGTCGAGAATACCGCCATGTCCGGGAAGGATCGCGCCACTGTCCTTGACGCCGTGCTCGCGCTTGAGCACGCTTTCGTACAGGTCACCGGCCACGGAGACCAGTGTCAGCACCACCGCAAGCATTAACAGCCTGGTCGTATCCGTGATATCAAGGCCAAAATAGTACGCTGCAATGGCGCTATACACGCACACGGCAGCAACAGCACCGTACAAACCTTCCCGAGTTTTTCCGGGACTTATAGCGGGCGCAAGTTTGTTTCGGCCAAAACGCTTGCCGCTGAAATAGGCGCCGCTGTCAGCCACCCATACCAGTACCAGGCCGTAAAGCAGCCATTCGGCGCCATTGTGCTGCATGTGTATGGCATTCATGGCGAACACTGCAGCAGGTATGACCAGTATGCCCGCAAGCAGTTTGAGCGGTGATAGCTTGCTGCCGGCTTTGCCTGGCCGTGCCTTGAACAGATACAGGCAGATGGCAAGCCACCAGATCACACCTGCATATATATATAACTGCATGTACTGGCCGGCATGGTTCATGATCACCCAGACAATTGCGCATACCAACAACAGGTAGACGATCTGGCCGGCTGTTTTCAATCCGGCCAGTTTCGCCCATTCATAGGCAGCCAGTGCGGCGATAACCATGGTCAACCAGAAAAACACATTACTCGGCTGGAACAGAATGATCCAGATTATACCTATGGCAAGTGGAATAGCGGTAAGTACGCGTTGAAGCAACATCGCCGGACCTAACCCGCCTGCCTTCCCTGCACGTCGCCTACCTGGTCTCCGGTTTTTCCGAAGCGGCGTTGTCGCGTGGCATACCAATCCAGTGCTTCATCAAATGCGGCATCGTTGAATTCAGGCCAAAGCGTGTCGGTGAAGAAAAGCTCTGTGTAGGCAATTTGCCACAACAGAAAATTACTGATTCTTTGTTCACCACCCGTGCGGATAAACAAATCAGGCTCAGGCTGATCGACAAGGCACAATTCACGGGTAAATGCCTGTTCAGTGATCTGCTCCTCGGAAATATCACCATCAGCAAGCTTGCGTGACAGGCTTCGCACAGCATTCACGATATCCCAACGTCCGCCATAATTTGCAGCAATATTAAGCTTTAGCCGCGTGTTCGCTGCTGTTTTCTCTTCAGCAGCCGCGATACTTGTCTGAAGATTTTCGGAAAACCGGGTGCGATCACCAATAAAGCATATGCGTACACCCTGCTCGTGCAGCTTGTTTATCTCTGAATTGAGCGTAGAAAGAAACAGCGACATCAGACCGCTGACTTCCTGGTCGGGCCGGCTCCAGTTTTCGCTACTGAAAGCGAAAAGCGTCAAAGCACCGATGCCTTTTATTGCACAGAGTTCTACCAGCCGCCTTGTCGCCTTGACGCCGGCTTTATGCCCGGCCGTTCTGGGTAGGAAGCGCTTTTTCGCCCAACGGCCGTTACCATCCATCACAACAGCCACATGCTGTGGCAGTGTTGGATTATTGTTCTGTTGTGTAGTCATTTACTGAAGAAGCGGTATGAAAGCAAATCCCGGTGCAGGTATATTATTGACATGACGGACGTCTGCAAGCCTAGACCGCATATTGTACGAAGGATTTGGATTTTAGGGGCAAGCTGGCTAAGCAGGTTGGACGATCGCCCACAGATTCATAGCCATAGCTATGGATCAAGGGGGATCGTCCAAGATGCAACGCCAGGTTGTTCGTCTCATCCATGAGACTCACCCCTGCGGGGCTTGCGCGATATTTTTTTCCTGAAAAAATATTGTTCATAAAACCACACGGATAATCTGTAACATCTAAAAAACCCATTTAATTGATTGTAACTTCTTGTTAGCAGTCACTTTCAATCATTCTGTGTCCGCCTTCGCACAATATGCGGTCTAAACTTCCATCAACTCGGCTTCTTTATCAGCCAGCACCTTATCGATTTTGGCAACATAGGTGTCAGTCAACTTCTGAATGTTTTCTTCGGCTTTGCGTTCTTCGTCTTCGGAGATTTCTTTTTCCTTTAACAAATCCTTGAAATCACTATTTGCGTCCCGACGGATATTCCTTATGGCTACGCGCCCCTGTTCAGCCTCGTGCCTGACAACCTTTACCAGGTCCCTGCGCCGTTCTTCTGTCAGGGGGGGCATCGGAATACGGATAACCGTACCCGCGGTTGCCGGGTTGAGTCCAAGGTCAGAACCCATGATCGCCTTTTCGACTTTTGCAACCATGTCCTTTTCCCAGGGAGAAACTACCAGTGTTCTGGAATCCTCGATGGTCACATTTGCAACCTGGTTAATTGGTGTGCCTGAGCCATAATAATCAACCTGGATTTGATCCAGTAGACTGGGGTGCGCCCGGCCCGTTCTTATTTTAGTTAATTCAGTATGCAGGGAGTCGATACTTTTGCCCATACGGACTTCCGCATCCTTAATAATCTCGTCAATCATGCTGTTTCCTCCAGTACAACAGTCGTGCCAATACTCTGGTCATTCATTGTTGCAGGCAAGGCGCCTTCTTCATTTAGATTAAATACTCGCAACGGTAAATTATTGTCACGGCACATAACAATCGATGTCATATCCATAACGCCAAGGTTTTTTTCAATGGCTTCAGAATATGTCAGGGTTTGGTAGCGTTTAGCGTCCGGATTCTTTGCCGGATCTGAATCGAATATGCCATTGACCTTGGTTGCCTTCATGAAGACATCTGCTTCGATTTCAATGGCACGCAGGCAACCGGCAGTATCGGTGGTAAAAAACGGGTTACCCGTACCAGCAGCAAAAATGACGATCCTGCCCTTTTCAAGATGACGTATCGAACGTCGGCGCACATATTCCTCACACACACGATTAATACGTATAGCTGACATAACGCGGCATTGCTTGCCGATTTTTTCAAGTGCATCCTGCATCGCCAGTGAATTCATCACCGTTGCCAGCATACCCATATGATCGCCAGTAACGCGATCGATTCCCGCCTCTGCCAGGCCCTGGCCCCTGAAGATGTTGCCGCCGCCAATAACAAGCGCGACTTCGATGCCCATATCGGACACTTCGGCTATTTCCCTTGCAACACGAGACATCATGCTCGTTTCAATACCGAAATCCATGTCGCCCATCAGCGCTTCGCCGCTCAGCTTGAGCAGTACCCGTTTATAAGATGGTTTTGTTGTAGTCATTATTTTTATTATTCCAGCCACAAAAAACCGGGAAATAAAATCCCGGTTTTTTGTTTAATAGCAGATCATCCTGAGCTTAACTAGCGTTAACTTGCGCCATCACTTCATCAGCGAAGTTTTCCTGTTTCTTCTCGATACCTTCACCAACTTCATAACGCACAAAACCCGTTACCTCTGCGCCCTCATCCTTAAGCAGGGTTCCGACGGTCTTGTCCGGGTCCTTGACAAAAGGCTGACCGACAAGCGTGATTTCAGCGAGATACTTGCGTATACGGCCATCCACCATTTTTTCAATAATATCCTGCGGCTTACCACTGTCCTGTGCCTGCGCAATAAGAATCTCACGCTCCTTCGCCAGCAATTCTACCGGAACCTGCTCCTCGGTCACACAGGTTGGCCTGCTTGCAGCAATGTGCATTGCCACATCCTTGATCAGATCATCATTGCCATTTTCCATGCCAAGTAAAACACCTATGCGCGTGCCGTGCAGGTAGCTGCCGAATTTACCGGCATCCAGCTGCATAAGTTCAAAACGACGCAGCTGGATGTTTTCGCCAATTTTGGAAACCATTTCCTTGCGTTTTTCTTCAATCGTTTGTCCGCCATCAATAGCAAGCTCAACCAGGGCTTCGACTGATTCCGGCCTGTTTTCAAGAGCTGTTGCGGCCACCTCATTGACAAAAGTCAGGAAATCATCCCCACCGGAAACGAAATCTGTCTCGCAGTTGACTTCAGTTATAACTGCTGTTTTTCCATCGTCACTGATTTTGATTGCAATACGGCCTTCGGCGGCAACGCGCCCGGCCTTCTTATCAGCCTTTGCCAGGCCGGATTTGCGCATGTTTTCGATAGCGGCATCGATGTTACCATCGGCTTCAGTCAAGGCCTTCTTGCATTCCATCATGCCCGAGCCCGTGCGCTCACGTAGTTCTTTAACCATTGCAGCTGTAATCTGCATGTTTATACCTCTGTGTCTGTTCGTTTGATTCTAACTGTGTTGGAAAAAACCGGCCTGTTTGCTCAGTTTTATTCAGCCTTTTTCTTGGCAACTTTCTTTTTAGCTACCTTTTTCTTCGCAACTTTCTTTTTAGCCGTTTTTTTCTTTGTCGCCGCAGCAACTTCCTCAGCAGTTTCTTCAGCGGCCTCTTCAACTATAGCCTCAGCACTGGTTTCTTCTGCTTCTGCTTCTTTAACTGCAGGGGCCTCTGCTTCTACTTCTTCAGCTGCGGGTGCTTCTTCAGCAACGGGGGCGGCTTC
>Ga0316192_10000376_pt1 | contig 32319 bp, 25 predicted proteins | sample MerIslwburrow_MG_FD_204931 | JGI IMG/M metagenome (GOLD analysis project Ga0316192, IMG submission 204931) | Coastal sediment microbial communities from Maine, United States - Merrow Island worm burrow | ecosystem: Environmental > Aquatic > Marine > Coastal > Sediment | place: USA: Maine...
ACTCGACTACGAGGACTACTTCGATGATGATGATGATGACGACGATGATCTGATCGACGCCACATCGAACATGACCCGCAATGCCCTTGAGTGGGCCGTGGTGCTGGTCGGTGCCGTCCTCGTGGCGCTGCTGATGAGGGCCTCGCTGTTTCAGGCTTTCTACATCCCGTCGGTGTCGATGGAGACGACCCTGGCCATCAATGATCGTGTCCTGGTTAACAAGATCAGTTACCGCTTGCATGACATCAATCGTGGTGATGTTGTGGTGTTCGCTCGTCCCGAGGACCAAAAGGGTGACATCAGGGATCTGATCAAGCGCGTGATCGCCCTCCCGGGGGAGAGGGTGGAAGGTCGGGACAACAAGCTCTACATCAATGACCAGGAACTGCTTGAGCCGTACCTCGACCCAGGTGTGGTGACCACGGACTTCCCCATGACCCTGGTGCCCGAAGGACAGATCTTCGTCATGGGCGACAACCGTTCGGAGTCATTCGACTCACGGAAGTTCGGGACGATTTCCTCCGACACCGTGGTCGGGCGGGCCTTTGTGCTGTTTTGGCCGGTGAATCGGGTCGGCTCGCTGTAGGTACGCCCGCCGGATGGATCGGGTAACTGGAGTTTGAGTGTGCCCGCCGGGGTGGGGCGGCTAGTTCTGGCCGGGGGTGAACTCGGCTGTCACCGCGACCATGCGATCGACGTGTCGGCTGTAGAAGCCGTCGATTCCGGAGTCGATCAGCTTGGCCATCTCACGCTCATGTTCGGCACCCCAACCCAGGCCATAGCGCTCAAACCGGTGCATTACCGCCACCAGCCCAGGGGACCATTCATGGTGTGGGAGTAGGAGGCCGTCGATGTCGTTGTTGCGTAGCTCGGCAGCCAGGAACTCCTGGCTCATTCCGGCCCTGGCCAACGTGGTGGTGTTGACCAGCTTGGCGCTGGTGAGGGCACGCCAGGCCGCAAGCTGATCCCGGTTCGGGCTGCAGAGCCACAACCTCTCCTCGGCACCGTTGTCCTGGCGTCGGGTCTCGTTCAGAGCTGCCTGAAAGGCCGTAGGTCCTCCAAGTTCGAGCGACAATGACGTGTCGGGCCCGATCAGGTCGTAGAGGTCGTGGAGGGAGAGCACCTGGGGGGGCAGTTCGGCCAGGGTCAAGCCGGCGATGGCATGACGACGCAATCCTCGACCAACGCTGGCCTTACGGTGGACTACGGCCACCTCGTCGGCGGTCGACCACAGCGAGGCCGAGAATCCGGTGGCCCCAAGCTGCAACGCCAGCTTGAACGCCTCCGCCGTGTTGCCCTCGACCTGGGCCGAGGCTCCATGGCGGGCGAAGGTGTGGATCGAGCCGTCAAGGGGTGCAAGGCGTTGTCGCATCGCTACAGGATGGCGACTCCAGCGTGCTGCACCACCACCCGTGCCGGTCGCAGCCGTGGCGTTGGCGGCGATGGGTGACGCGATGTTGAGCCGAATGGGTCAATCAACCCACCGCTATTCATGGGAGTTCCTCGACAGCGGCCTGAGGTGACCAAAGTTGCCAGAGAACCTCGCCGATCCTCTTAAGGGAACCCCGACCACTGCCGAACCTAGGTGTACGAAACCAACCTGGAATCGATGTAGGAGGTTCCTCTTAGATGGCCACAATCCGTGCGAGCTGTTGCGATTGCGGTGACGTCGAGCTGACTACGGCTGACGTTCATGTGCGGATCTGTGACGATAACGAGGCGGGCACGTATGCCTTTCGTTGTCCGTTCTGCCACATGATGGTAGTGAAATCGGCTGAATCGCGAACCATTGATTTGCTGATTGCGTCGGGGGTTACCTTCTCCACCTGGAGCCTGCCCGAAGAGTTGTACGAGACCCACCTTGGTGAACCGATCAGCCATGATGACCTGCTCGACTTCCACCATCTGCTCCAGGACGATCTTCGCCTGAGCGAGATCATGGCCGAGCTGCCACCGATCTGAACCGTAGGGCAGCGACCCCGGGCCGACAACGGCCAACCGGCAGCGTGAGGCACCACCAGCGGAGACGCTAGCCTTGGGGCATGTTCTCCAACCTGGGTGGTGCCGAGATTCTCGTCATCGCCGTGGTCGTGCTGATCGCGGTCGGCCCTGAGCAGTTGCCAAGCGTGCTGCGCAAGGGCGGGCGGCTCCTGGCCCAGGCCCGTTCGATGACGTCCGGTCTGCGCGACGAATTCATGTCCGGGATCGAGGATGTCTCCGATGCGGCCGATCCCAAGACATGGATGGGTTCAGGGACCGAGGATGATCCCGTCGTGCCGCGCGGCTATGCCCAGAAAGACGGTAAAGCTGCCGGGGACGGCTCCTTTGCCGATGGGCTGCCCGCCAAGGAAACCAGCAGCTGGCAGGAGTCGGCGGCTGTGGGCACTCGTGCGACGCCCGCCGAGCCGGGCTCACCTGTGGGCGATGCCACCCTGGGCAGCGATGCCGTCCCTGACGGTCGTGCGAGCAACGAGACCGCCCCACTCGATGACGGCGCCGACAGGGGCCCAACGGCCGACGAGAGCGCCGCTGACGCCGATTCCGGCCTCAACGACCCGGCTGCGCCCGCCCTGCGCCCCTCGCCGGACCCCACAGGGCCCTCTGAGCCCGACAGTGCGCCTGTTGAGAGTGGTGAGGGCCGAGGATGAGAGCGATGAGACTTCCCCGCAGGCCTGGTCGGGGCGGCAAGCGCTCCCCGGAGGCCGACATGACCTTGGTCAGCCACCTCGGCGAGCTGCGCAGCCGATTGATCCGCTCGGTTCTGGCCATCCTCGTCGGGGCCATCATCGTGTGGATCTTCAACCGGCCCATCTTCATCTTCCTGGCCAACCCCTACTGCGATCTTCAGATCGCCGAGGGTCGGGAATGCCTTTTCCAGATCCGCTCACCGCTGGACAACTTCTCGGTCGTGTTGTCGCTCTCGGGCTATGGCGGCTTCCTGCTGGCCCTTCCCTTCGTGTTCTACCAATTGGGCAAGTTCGTGCTCCCCGGGCTCTATCCGTCGGAGCGCAAGATCCTGCTCCCCTTCTTTGCCGCCTCGGTCATCCTGCTGGCCCTGGGTATGACCGGGGGCTACCTGTTGATGCCCAAGACACTGTCGGTCCTGGGGAGTTTCGGGCCCGACTCGTTTGTCGAGTTCTTCTCACCAATTGCCTACATCGGGTTTTTTGTCAAGATGTTGTTGGCCTTCGGGATCGCTGCCGAGTTACCACTGGTGTTGGTCTTCCTGCAGCTCATCGGCATCGTTTCGACCGAGACCCTGCGGCGGAACCGGCGGGTCGCCATTGTCGCCGTCGCCATCCTGGCGGCGGTGGTCACCCCCACCGGCGACCCGTTCACCCTGGCGATCCTGGCGGTTCCCATGTATCTGTTCTTCGAGGTGGCCCTGATCGTCGGAGGCCAGATGACACGACGTCGTCGGGTGTCGGCGGATAGCTGATGGCCGTTGACGGCCAGCGGCCGGCGCTTCGCTCCCGCTTTCTTGATCGGCTTCGATTTGAGCCCGATGAGTTCCAGCTGCAGTCTTTCGAGGCGCTGGAACGGGGTGAGCATCTGATCGTGGCCGCCCCCACCGGGGCGGGCAAGACGCTGGTGGCGAACTACGCCGTGGAGTTGGCGTTGAGCGCCGGCCGGCGCTTGTTCTACACCACGCCGATCAAGGCCCTCTCCAATCAGAAGTTCCATGATCTGGTCGAGGTCTACGGGTGGGCCAACGTCGGGCTGCTCACCGGCGACAATGCCGTCAACCCCGATGCTCCGGTGGTGGTGATGACCACCGAGGTCCTGCGCAACATGCTCTACGCCGGCCACGGTCTGGAGTCGTTGGCGTCGGTGGTACTGGACGAGGTCCACTACCTGCAGGACGCCTACCGGGGCCCCGTCTGGGAAGAGGTGATCATCCACCTGCCCCGCCGCATTCAACTCGTTTGTCTCTCGGCCACCGTCTCCAACGCCGCTGAGCTGGAGGAGTGGATCGAGACGGTGCGGGGGCCAACCTCGCTGGTGGTGGAGACGACACGACCGGTTGACCTTGAGAACCGTTACCTGGTGGCGGAACGCAGCGGTGGGCACCTGCACCTGATCCGGACGATCAAAGGGGCCAGGGCCAACCCCAGTGGGTTTCGTTTCGACATCGACCCCCGCCAGTTGCACCAACGGGGTGGGCGTGGTCACAAGGCAAAGGGTCGGGCGCCGCGCAAGTGGCGCACTCCCGATCGGGTTGCGGTTGTCGAGCTGTTGGCACAGCGCGATCTCCTGCCGGTCATCCACTTCATTTTCAGTCGGGCCGCCTGCGATGACGCGGCGGCGGCCGTCGTCTCGGCCGGACTGGTGCTGACCAACCGGACTGAACAGGCTGAGATTGGTTCGATCGTCTCGGAGCGGATCGAGGCGCTGAGTGAGCTCGATCTCGATGTGCTTGGCTACGAGCAGTTCAGGGCCGGACTGCTGGCCGGGGTCGCCGCCCACCACGCCGGGATGGTCCCGCCGTTCAAGGAGGCGGTTGAGGCCTGCTTTGTGCGGGGTCTGGTCAAGGTGGTCTACGCCACCGAAACACTGGCCCTTGGAATCAACATGCCCGCCCGAACCGTGGTCCTTGACAAGCTGACAAAGTTCACCGGTGACCACCACGAGTTCCTCAGTGCGGGCCAGTACACCCAGCTCACCGGTCGGGCCGGACGGCGGGGGATCGACACCAAGGGCGAGGCCGTGGTGCTGTGGTCACCGTTCGTTCGCTTCGAGCAGGTGGCCGACCTGGCCCTCAGTCGCCAGTTCGTGCTGCGTTCGTCGTTCCGACCGACCTACAACATGGCGGCCAACCTGGTCCGCCGCTATGACCAGGAGCGGGCCCGTCAGCTGCTCAACCTGTCGTTCGCCCAGTTTCGCGCCGATGCCGGAATTGTTCGCTCCGAACACAAGGTGGAGCGTCTGACGGAGCGCCACCGCCAGGTGGCCAAGCGCATCGAGCGCGACTTTGGACCCGTTGACGAGCTCAAGGCCGCCTTGGCTAGCGCCTCGGCCGGCCCGGCGGGCTCCGGCGAGGTGGGTCGCGAGGCCATTGCCTTCGACCTGAGCCACCTCACCCCGGGTGAGATCGTGCACGTGGTGGGTCCCGACGTCACCTCACCGCTGGCGGTTGTTGCCGTGGCTTTCCGCAAAGGGGGACGGGTCCGGGTCAAGGCCGCCGATCGGGATGGCCAGGGTTATGAGTTTGGCCCGCCTGAACTCGACGAACCGCCGACGGTCATCGGCCAGCTGCAGCTCCCCGAGCCGTACCTCCCAAACAGCGCCTCGTTCCTCCACGAGGTCGGTCAGAAACTGTCGCGGACCCGGCTGGTCTCGGCCAAGCGGCGACAGCGTCAATCCGGCCGGACCATTCGTTCCTCGGCCGAGGTCCCAACTGCGGCCCGCAAAGCCCTGGCCCGCCTCAACCGCGTCGATCAGGACCTGCAGATGGCCCGCGATGCCGCCGACCGTCGGTCTCGGTCGCTGGCCGGGCAGTTTGATCGGGTCATCGAGCTGCTCCAGGCTCGGGGCCACCTGAGCCTGGGCAAAGACGCTGGCCACGGCAACAACGGAGGCCATCAAGGTCGGGCTGATCAAGACCGGGCTGTTGAGGACAGCGCCGCGCAGAACAGCGCCGCCTGGGATGGATCAGATTCGCACGGCGCAGAATGGGCGTTGACACCGTCGGGTCAGCATCTGGCCCGGCTGTACCACGAATGCGACCTGCTGATTGTCGAAGCGCTCGACGACGGGTTGTTCGACGGTCTGAGCGGGGCGGAGGTGGCGGCGCTGGCCTCCAGCTTCGTCTACGAGGAGCGTGGTGGGGCTCCCGGTCACGAGCCGTGGTTCCCCTCCAAACGGCTACAGCGGCGTTTCACCCGCCTTCTGGGCCTGCATCTGGACCTGGCGGCGGCTGAGTCCGACGCCGCCCTGCCGCCTACCAGGGCGCCCCACGCCGGCTTCATGGCCATCGCCCACGCCTGGGCCTCGGGCGGCGACCTGGCCGATGTACTCGAGGCCGAGGAGGTCACGGCCGGCGACTTTGTCCGCAACGCCAAGCAGCTCATCGATCTGCTCCGTCAGATTGGCCTGCTGGCATCGGATCCGGCCACTGGCCGCGCCGCCCGCGCCGCAGCGGAGGGTGTGTTTCGGGACCTGGTTGCCGCCTCGTCGATCGTCGACACCGGATCGAGAGCCGAATCAGTTTCGGGTCACGACGATGACCAGGGGGGAGACGTCGAACGGTGACGGTGAAGCCTGCGGAGGAGTGGGGCACACCGTTTCGACGCCCAACCGACGCACCGGTCGCCGCCGACGATGCCCAACTGGCCCACCTCGCCGCCGGGTCCGACCGCGGTTCGGGCTGCGAGTTCGTGATCGGGGTGAACGCTGGCGATGTTCTGAAGACGCTGGGGGTGCCTCCAGGCCGAACCGCCGGTGAGCAGTTTCGCTATCCCTTCGACCTGGCATGGGCGATCCTGGACGATTCCGATCCCGTACCCTTCGTGGCCCACCTGCTGGCCCACCGCCGTGGCTGGGGTGGTGAGTTTGCCGTTGTCATGAACGTCGGATGGTGGGGATCGTGGTACCTGGGGCCGAAGGCCCACCCCAACGACGGCCTGCTCGACGTGACCGCCGGTCGACTCTCCTGGCAGCAGCGGTACTTGGCCCGCCAGCGGGTCGGCCGGGGAACGCATCTACCCCATCCGGCGCTGCGAACCCTGCGCCGCGATCGCTGGCGCCACGATCTGGGACGGCCGACGGCGGTTTTCCTCGACGGTCGATTTCAGGGTCGGGCCCGACACCTTGAGGTGTCGGTTGAGCCCGATCGTTTCTCCCTGGTTGTGTGACCAGCCACAGCCATAGTGGGCGGGTCCGCCCCTCGGGGCCATTCTGGGCCTACGCTCTCACGCCGTGGCCCCGTACATTGTTGAAGAGTTCACCGTTGAGGAACAAGACGTCCTGCGGCGTTACTTCACCAATCTCGACAAGCCGGTCTTTGCGCTGGTCAACCTGCCGGAAGTGGTGAAGGGCGCCCTCTTCGCCCGCTACTCCCGATCACCGAAGAGCCTGCGACGGTTGTTTCTCGACGAGTTTGTTGGCGAGCTGGACATCGAGGGCGATCGTTCGGTGGACGCCACGGTCGGTATGAAGCGGGCCGAGGAGCTCTACGAGCGGGTCTTTGTCGAGTACGGCGACGATTCCGTGGCCCAGCTTGGTGGGGTCCACCTGGCTTGTGAACAGGCCTCCAACCTGTTGACCAAGGTTTTGGAGTGGGGCCGCCTGGCCGCCTACCTGGAGCAATCGACCCGCTACATCGCCTACGACGGCCGTCCCGGAGGGCGCTACCGGTACTACCGCGACCCCCGGATCCTCTCGTCGCCCCTGGGTACCCGCTACGTGGGTGACATGGATCGTCTGTTCGACACCTACGCCAAGCTGATGCCGGTGATGGAGGATCACGTTCGGGCAGTCTCCCCCAAGTCACCTGGCGACAGCGATTTTGTTTATCGGACCGCAGTCAAGGCCAAGGCGCTCGACGCGGTTCGGGGGGTGCTCCCCGCCGCCGCCCAGTCGAATGTCGGAATCTACGGTTCGGGCCAGAGCTATGAACAGTTGCTGTTGCGGATGCGATCCGATCCACTCCCTGAGTCACGCTTCTACGCCGACATGATCCTGACCGAGCTGCGCAAGGTGATCCCTTCGTTCGTGCGCAGGGTCGACCTCGCCGACCGGGGTTTGGCCGCCAGCCAGTACCAGGCCGACAATCGGGCCGCCATGGACCGCGTGGCCGACGAGCTGCTCGGATCATGCGACATCTACGATGACGAGGCCCGGGTCGAACTCGTCGATTTTGATCCCGACGCCGAGGTGAAGATGGTGGCGTCGATGCTCTACGCCCATTCACACCTCTCTGAGCGGGACCTGGAGCATCGCGTCCGGGCCATGACCGTCGACGATCGCCTGCGGGTCATTCAGGCCTACACCGGTGAGCGGAGCAATCGTCGTCATCGTCCCGGCCGGGCCCTGGAGAGGCCGTTCTACCGCTTTGACGTCCTGGCCGACTACGGCGCCTTCCGTGACCTGCAGCGCCATCGCATGCTGACGGTGGAATGGCAGACCCTCAATCCATACCACGGCTACACCCGGCCGGCGGCGATCGACGAGGCCGGCCTGACCGCTGATTTTGACGAAGCCATGTCGCGCTCGGGGGAACTCTATGAGGCCATTCGAGCCGAGTTCGTCGAACAGGCACCCTATGCCATTGCCTTGGCCTACCGGGTGCGGTTCAGTTTCAACCTCAACGCCAGAGCGGCCATGCACACCCTTGAGCTGCGCTCGACGCCCCAGGGCCACCCGGCCTACCGCGAAGTGGTCCAGAAAATGCACCGGCTGATTGCTGACAAGGCAGGCCACAAGGCAATCGCGGCCATGATGTCCTTTGTCGACCATTCCACCGAAGCTGATCTGGAACGGCTGGAGGCTGAGCGGCGGGCGGAGGCAAGGCGGACGGGTAATACTGCTTAGGTCCACTTCCTGACGCTCACCAGAGCGCAGGCACCGCCGAAGGGGGCCTGATGGCCTATATGCAAAGAGTCGCGTACGTCATAGTTGCCCTCGGTTTGATCGGCTCCATCCTCCTGGTGCCCGCCGATGAAGCCGCCGCCCACGTCACCTACGTGGTCCAGCCGGGCGACACCCTGTCGACGATCGCCGAGGAGCACGGCCTGTCGACGTCGGTTCTGGCCGCCGCCAACGGGATCACAAACCATCACCTGATCCGTGTCGGGCAACGCCTCTCCATCCCAGGTGTCGAGCCGGTCTTCCACACCATTGTTGGGGGTGACACCCTGGGGGGAATCGCCGGCCGCTACGGGGTTCCGGTGGCCGACATCGTCGCGTTGAACGACCTGTCCGATCCCAATCGGATCCGGATCGGGTCGAAGATCCGCCTCCCGGCTCGCGCTGGTGCCGGGTCGACACTGGCCGACATGGCCGCCCGGTACCCGGCGCTGCCGAGATCGGTGGAGGACAACCCCGATCGTCTGGGTCTCGTCCCCTCATTCGAGCGCTGGTCGGAGCACTATGGGGTTCCCACCGATCTCCTCATGGCCTTGGCCTATCAGGAGTCTGGATGGCAGAGCGACGTCGTTTCCCACAAGGATGCCATTGGGGTCGGACAGCTCCTGCCATCGACCGCGAGCTGGGTTGCCGCCGACCTGATCGGCCTTCCCGATCTCGATCCGAGTGTTGCCGATGACAATATTCGCATGAGCGCTCGTTTCGTTCGTTGGCTGATCGGGTTCCACGGCAGCGAGGCCGAGGCCCTCGCTGGCTATTACCAGGGACCCACTTCGGTCAGGGCCCTTGGCCAGTTCCAGGAGACGCGCGACTACGTGTCAAATGTCACCTCTGCTCGCTCCAGATTCCAACGAAGTTGACCAAGGTGCCGGTTTGTTGAGATGGTGCAGCCAAGTCGGCCAATGAGTGGCTAGAGTCCGGCCGTTCCACGAAGGTCCCACGACAAGGCTTGCTGGATGAGTAACGAAATTAACCAAGAAGTCGAAGACCTCGACAACGACGAGCTCGAAGAGCCGGGCGAGGAGCAGGTTGTCGATGGCGTCGACCTCGACATCGACGAGGCGCCTATCGATGACTTCGCTGCTGCGGAGGTTGAAGTCGAGGAGGAGGAAGAGGAAGAAGAGGAGGAAGAAGCTCCGGCTCGTAGCCGGAAGGTTGCCGAGGAAGACGAGGAGGACGACGACGAGGATCCCGACGACGTCGAAGCCGACCTTGAGGCGATCCTGCGAGATCGAATGGCAGCCGCCGACGATGACGATGACGACGACGAGGCCGAAGCGGCAGCCGCCGCGGTCAAGACGGCGGCATCGGCTGCTCCCCGAAACGACGAGTTCGTTTGCGAGAGCTGCTTCATGTTGGTGAATCGAGGGCAGTTCGGAAGCTCCAAGGACCCTCGATGTCCCATGGGCGACACCGAATGTCCGTCGATCACGAAGATCTTCGGCTGAGATGGCGTCGGGCGTGGATGACGACGAGCAGGGACCGAATCCCGTCGACCAACTCGTCGAGCTGCTCGTCTACGCCCCGATCGGGCTGCTCTATGAGTACGAGGACGTGCTGCCCAAGCTCGTCAGGCGGGGTCGCAGCCAGGTCCAACTGGCCCGTGTCATGGCGCAACTGGCGGCCAAGGGCAGTGGGAATGGCCACGACCGGCAACCGGGGATCGATCTGTTCAATGTCGCCTCGTCGATCGCCGCCCGCCTGGTAACGGGGTTGGGGGCCGAGATCGGCCTGTCTCCAACCAGCCGAGGAACTGCCTCGGCAAACCGGGATGCGGCGGCTGATGGGTCCTCCGAGCCCGAGGCTGAGCCCAAAGTCGAGCCTGAGGCCGAAGTTGAGGCTGAGCCCAAAGTCGAGCCCGAGGCCGAAGTTGAGGTTGATGCTGACCACGTTGAAGTCGATCCGCCATTGATCGAGGACTACGACGATTTGACCGCACGGGAGATCATTGCCCTGCTCGACGATCTGGATGACACACAACGGGCGCGGATCAAGGATCGAGAGCTGGCAGGCAGGGGGCGCAAGACCGTCCTGGCCAAGCTGGAGCGCCTGGAGGCACGGCCCAAGGCCGGGTCGGATGGGGATCAGTAGCTGATGGAGCGGGCAAGGCTGGCCGTTGATGGCGATGTCGCCGCTATCGAATTGGTCGCCGATGTCGTACGACGCCAGACCCTCGCTGGTCGTGGCGGCGAACTCTTCCTGGCCGTTGAGGGGGCCGGAGAACCTCTGGGCGACCAGATGCGCGCTGCCATCTCAGCGCCCAACCACATGGCTGTGGTCGGCTCCTACGACGATGTGGTGTTCGGCTACAGCCTGGTCACGGTCGAACTGACCGCAAGCGACGCCCTGATAGCCAGACTGCGCCACTTTGCCGTCGAACCCGAGGCGCGCGCGGTCGGGATCGGTGAGGCGATGATGAACCTCATTATCGAGCAGGCCACCGCCCTGGGATGTGAGGGAGTCGACTCCTGGGCCCTACCCGGGGACCGCAGCACCAAGAACTTCTTCGAGTCCTTTGGGCTCAAGGCGCGCCTGCTGACCGTGCACAGAAAACTTCAGTCGTGAACCCGGGCCATCGGCCCGAGACCAGCGTCGGCGCCGTCGTTGTTCGCGACGATGCCATCCTCCTCATCCGGCGGGGCAGGGGAGTGGCCAAGGGCCAGTGGTCGGTACCGGGGGGTCGGGTGGAGTGGGGCGAGACGCTGGCGCAGGCCATCGAACGCGAGGTGGCTGAGGAAACCGGCCTACCCGTGGACTGTGGGCCATTCATCGGCTTCGTCGAGCGGATGGGGGCCGAGTTCCACTACGTGATCCTCGACTTCTGGGCGACCCCGACCGCCGATCGACCCCTGGTCGCCGGTGACGACGCGGCCGAGGCAGAGTGGGTTCCCCTCAGCGAACTGGGAGGCGTCGACCTGGTGTACGGCATGCTCGACTTTCTTGTCGAGCATGCCGTGGTTGATCGTGCCTCCCTGACCTGACCTGCTTCAGCTGGAGACAGACTCCGACTCATTGCCGACGTTGTCCGGCGTCGGGTCGTTCGTGGTTTCCGCATCGACCGCTACCGATTCGGCTCCGGCCGGCGTATCTGTCGAGGAGGACTCTTCCGTCGTCGGCACCTCGGCCGCAACAGGTGCTTCGGTTACTGGTGCTTCGGTTACTGGTGCTTCGGTTACTGGTGCTTCGGTTACTGGTGCTTCGGTTACTGGTGCTTCGGTTACTGGTGCTTCGGTTACTGGTGCTTCGGCTACTGGTGCTTCGGCTACTGGAGTGGCTGCGGTCGTGTCGGTCGTCGCCTCGGTTGCGGCGTCGGTCGTTGGGGTGTCCCCGACAACGGTCTCGCCGGTTGCCGATGCTTCGGCTATCGGTGCAGCAGTAGCACCTGCGGTTGGCGCCGGAGCCGGAGCGCCGTCGGTCGAGGCGGGTGAATCGGCCCCGGGGGCAGCCTTGGCCTTCGCCTTGGTGTCCCTGCGTCCCTTGTTGCCGTCGCCCTTTGGTCGCTCACCGTCCCGGCGGTTCGGACGCCGCCGCTTGGCTGAGCGGGGAACCTGAGCGGGGTCGACTCCGAACATGGCGGCGATCGTCGGAATCCGGTCGGCCAAACGCTTGACCGCGTCAAGCAACTCGGACTTGGGGTCGGATGGCACCCCAACGGGACGGACGGCACCGCGTACCGGTGAGAAGGCCAGGGCGTCGAGCACGGTGGCCCATCGTTCCTGACCGATGTCGGGGCCCAATGCCTCCGAGGCCTGCCCGGCCAGGGTGGATGCCAGCTCGGGCGGGAGGGGAGCCCCGGCCTTGACCGGGCGCGAACTCAGTCGAAGGGCGCGTACAACCCGACCTTCACCGACCGCCGACTCAAGGTCGGTGAGCCAGGTGGTGTGGTCAGCTTCGACCCTCTCGTCGAGCGAAGCCTTCAGCTTGTCGGCGATCTCTCGGCTCTCGGCGTCACGGGCCAGATCATTCCCGGCAACGACCACTGATCGCAGGTCTCGCAGATCGAGCTCGGTGACTGTTGACAGGGCCGCATCGGCGCGGTCGCGCCACTCGGCCAGACGGGCCTTTGACACGTTCTTCTCGGCAATGGCGAGAATCGGTGCGGCGTCGATCTCGGGCTTGCCCGCTTCCTTGGCCTCGGCGTTCTGACGCTCGATGGCGGCCCTCACGCCAGGCATACCGTCCTTGATGACCTGCTCCACGATGGGGCGGTGCTCTTCGCCAACGGTGGCCAGCAGCGCATCGCGGTGCTCCCGGCGGGGACGCAGACGTTTCGGCTTGGGCCGGGTCTCGGCCTCGATCTGAGGGGAGCGTTCCCGCCCACCCTCGCGTCGGGGACGACCTCGACCCCGGTTGTCACGTGAGCGGTTGTCACTGCGTCGACCGCCGCCGCCACCACGATCATCGCGTCGAACCCGTTGGGTGGAAACCAGCTCGTCCTCTCGCAACGGCCTGGACTTCATCTCCAGAAGGTTGGTGCGTTCCTTCTTGGCCTTGGGCGCGAACACCTCGGTGACCTCGATGCCGTCGACGTGGAATTCAGCCTCGACCTTGACCACGTCACCGACTTTGGCACCTTCGTACAACAGCGCGCTCGGCAGCTCACCTTTCGGCTGTCGGGCTCCGGCGGCGCGCCAAGTCCACGCCCCGTCACCTCTGGTACTTGTAAGCTCTATTTCGATCCTGCGACCCATACGACTGAGAACCCTAACCCTCGCGAATCAGCGACCCCGAAGGGTGCAGCGATTACGGCGAAAACGAAACCTGATAGTCAAACAGTGCCGTAGCGGCACCACAACGAAGTCACTCCGCATCGGTGACCGTACGAATTGCAGCGTACGCCTCATTTGCCCGGGCCGCAGCCCGAACTTCGCGTGCCGTGGCATCAACATAGCGTTGTGTCGTCGCCAGCGACTCATGACCGAGGAGCCTCTGGAGCTCAATACCACTCGCTCCGTTGCGGGCCAGACTGGTGGCGAAGGTGTGGCGAAGGGCGTGAACCAGGGCCCCTGCGGGGACACGGCTGCGAATCCCCGCCTCGCGGTAGAGCTGCTCAACGAGATACTGCAGCCCACCCCGGGCCAGGCCCCGGCCACTGTTGGCCACGAACAACGGCGCTCGTTCCTCCAACCGTCCGGGGAAACGACGAAGCCGACTCTGGTGGTAGCTGTTGATTATGGCCTCCACCTCCGGTTCCAGGGGCACCGTGCGTTCCTTGTTGCCCTTGCCCCGCACGCCGATGACACGCTCACCGGGAGGTCCGTCGATCGATTGCAGTGTCAGGTCCAGAAGCTCCGACAACCGCAGGCCGCAGGTCAACAAGGTGACGATGAGGGCAAAATCCCGTTCTGGCCACGGATCGCGGGCCCCGGCGCGGCCCCGGGCGGCGACCTGCAACAACCGCTCGACGCTGTCGTCGCCGGTGATGGCCTTTGGCCGGGGTCGGGGCACCTTGGGTTTGGTCACCGCCGCCATCGGGTTGCCATCAACCACCTGCTCGGCCACCAGAAAGCTGAACAACTGGTTCCACGTTGACCAGGTTCGGGCCACCGTCGCCGCCGACTGGTGTGAAACGGCGGCAAAGGCTCGTCGAAGCGTTGGGACGCCGAGTGCATCCACGGTGATGTCCCCGACCGGCAGATCGAGCACCACCGCCAGGGCGGCGAGTACCGAATCGAAGTCGCGGCGATAGGCGGCCAAGGTGTTGGTCGAGTGCTTCTTGGGCATCCGGGCCAGGAAAAATTCGTCGATCAGGCTCTGAACCAGTATGGCCATTCGGGCTACCAATCTCCGGGCTGAACAGCACGGTGGCCGGAATGGCCAAGTCTAGGCCAGGCCCCGCTACGTGCTGCGGACCAACCTGGCCCAGGAAGCCATCGACACCGCCGAACAAGGCGACTTCTGCATGTTGAGACGTTGCACGACGTAGTCCGAGATCCCTACCGGCAGCCGCAGGGCCGCGACCGGTTTGCTGAATAGCGGCTCAACCGAGACGACAACATCGATCGGGCCGTTCGATGTTGTTGTTTAGCTGCTGAGTTCCTGGGTGCGCTGGGCCAGCCGGGGCCTATGCTGGCGCCTGGGCACGGATCAGTCGTAATCGTTCCTGCGGCTGTCCATTCGTCTCTTACCCGGCGGCATAGTTGGCGGTGGTACTTTTCCCGTGCAAACGAATCGATGGTCACGCACTGGATCGACGTTGCGAGCCGTGTTCTCGATGCCTGGTGGTCGGGGAAGCCCCCTTCCCGTAACGGGGTCGTTGGTGTGGTTCGTGCTCAGCGTTGGCTTCTGGCTCGCGGCCGCCCGACAGTTCAGCCCCACCGAAATCGGTGTCGGCTTTGTAGCTGTTGCCCTCATCAACCTGGTGGCCGAGGTCGCCCATCTTGGTCTGCGGGGGCGGTTGGTTCGGGTCGTACCTCGGGCCGAAGGCAACGCCCAACGCCTGGTGGCCGAGGCCTACGGTCTGGCCGCTGTGCTATCCACCGTGTTGGCCGGCGTCTTCATTGTCGGACTCGATCTCTGGGCGTCCGGCCTTTCCGGCCTTCGTGCCTCCCCATGGAGCATCGGGCTGTTTGTGGTTGCGACCATCGGCCTCGTCCTCTATCGCCTGGCCGAAAGCGTGCTTTCGGGTCTGGGTCAGGCCCGTTGGGTCGTTGCTCTGGCCGCCGTGGTCGGGGTGACCCAGCTCATCGCCGTGTTCCCGCTGGCAGGTACCGAGGGTTGGGAACGCGACCTGGGGGTATTCGTCGCCTGGGCTCTTCCCTTGCTGATCGCATCGGTGCTGCTCAACGCGTTCGCGATCAATCAGATCCGATCAAAGCCGGGGACGGCGGAGTCCAAGGATCTGGTGACCGAGAGCTTGGCCACGCCGAGGCTCGGCCTATGGTCGGTGCTCGCCCCGTCCTGGCTTGAGTGGGGGGCCGGCGTGGCCCGCGGCTCGGCCGTCGGGTTACTGCCCTTGATCGTGCTTGGACGTCGTGGCCCCGTTGAAGCCGCCAACTTCGCCATTGCCTGGACCATCTCATTCGCCGTCTACCTCGCTGTATCCAGTCTGACGGCGGCGCTGATCGCCGATCCACCGGTGGGGACGAACGACCTCGACCGTCGGACCCTGCGATTTCGGCTGTTGACGATGACCTTGGCCGCCGCCGTGGTCATCGTGGCCTTCATCGCCGCCCCGATGCTGGCGAGTCTCTTCGGGGCCAGCTATGAGGATGGAGCGTCGGCCCTTCTGCGGTTGCTGTTGTTCGCCGCGGTGGCCCAGGTCGTTGTCCGTTCCTACCTGGGACGGCTCCGGGCCGACAAGGAGATGGGCACGATCGTGGTGGTCGAGGGGACCATGTCGGTCGCGGTCATCCTGTTCGGCTGGCTACTGCTCGAACTGGGTGGACTGGTGGGCTTGGGTGTCGCGTGGCTGGTCGTCCACCTGGTCGTCGCTACCTATGTTCTGGCCGCCGACTCGGTTTGGTGGTGGGGGCCCAAGTTGTCGGGGCGATCGGCACGACTGGCGGACAACGCAGCCGCCATTGGTCCTCGCCTGGCCCAGGCCTACTCCTATCGTGCCCTGAACGAACGGGTGAGCGAGAACCTCGATGCGCTCTATGCCACCCGCCCGTCGTGGAACCGGGTCGCGGTCGACCAGGATCGGCAGTCGATCGTTGTCGCAGGCCACGATGGCCGACCGCCATTACGAATCGAACTGGCCATCAGCAAGCTCGGCTCCGAACTGCTGGCCAAGCGAGTGGCGGCGGCATCGGAACTCAACCAACTGACCGGCCTGGCCAGTGTCAGGGGCCTGGTTCCCTACCCGATTGACTACTGCCGTCAATCGGCCATGACCTACCTGGTTGAATCGACCATCACCGGGCGAACCGGGATTGAGGTTGACGACGTGGCCCTCACCGATCGGGTCGGAGCGGTGGCGGCCGCGGTGGGCGAACTGCATCGGGCGACAAGCGGTTCGATCACCATCGACCGGGATTCCCTTGATCGGATGATCTCGCTACCGCTGCGCTATCTCGGTGATGTCTGCAACGTGACCGATGCGAACCTGCTGGTGTTGACCCGAACCCTCTACGAGGCGTTCGACGGTTCAGTTGTTCCCACCGCCCGCCTCCACGGTGATCTGAAACTGGAAAGGGCCCTGTTCGACGCCACCGGCAAGCTCACCGGTTTGGTCGGCTGGGAATGGAGCGAGGTGGGCCCGGTCCTGATCGACTGGGGATCATTGGCCCTCAGCTCCCTCGCCGTCGACCGAGGCCAGGATGTGGGCCAGGTGGTGCGCGGGCTGCTCCGCCGACCTGACGAGTTCGTTTCCCACGATGCCTTCGTCGTGGCCACCCCCGAGGGTATTGAGCCCCGGGCCCAGGTGCTGTTTGCCTGGCTTCACTACGTCCTGCCTGAGTTACGCTCAGCCGCGGTACACGGGGCTCGGCGCTACTGGCTGGCCCGTCAGGTCCATCCCGTCATGGCCGAGTTGGCCGCCTCGGCCTCTTCCGTGCTGACGACGGAGTCAGCCAAGTCCTGAGGTTGCTCGGGGCTGAGTCACCTCAGGATTGTGCCATCTCGGGACTGGGCCACCTCAAGACTGGGCCACCGCTGCGGCCAGGTGCTCGGGTGACATCTCGATGAAGGTGGCCGTTGCCGATGCGAAGCGACCCGCAGCCCCCTCGGCTGTTGCTTCAACGGTGTGCTTGCGGCCAACGGTTTGGGCCAGGCGGGCCCGGAGTTCAACCGGCTCGTTGATGGGGGCCGGCGCCTCGTAGCGGACGCTGAGGGTGCCGGTGAACGCTGAACCGTGGCCCAGAACCCGAAACACGGCGCCCATGACTTCGTCGAAGGCGGCGGCCAGCATGCCGCCGTGGACCCGGGCCGGCGGCCCTTCGTAGCCCGAGCCGAAGCTGACCCGGCAAACGGCCTCATCACCGTCGCGGTAGTAGCGGGCTCCTGCGGAGAAGGGATTGAGAGCTCCCCCCACAAACGACAAGGCGTCGAACACGACCTCACCACCGTCGGGTGGGGGCGACGGCCATGAGCCGGTGGCGAGAAAGTGCTCAACCCGCTGATGGCCCGAATAATGGCTGAAGGCCTCGGCCTTGGATCGCGATGGTGTGGCCTCGACGTCATTGGCCAGGACCGTGAGCTGTCGCACCACCTCCTCGGAGATGCAGGCAGGCACCCGGTGGCTCAGTAGGGCGTTGCCCAGTCGGCTGAGGGCGGCGGCGGCGTCGATCTCGACCTGGGGCAGGGGGGTGGGGCCGGCACTCACGAGTCGTTGCCCGCGGCGTCGTCAAGAGGGATGAACAGACAGCTACGGGCGCCACCGTCGACGTTGCGGCTGATGTGGCCCTGACCGTCGACGTCCTCGGCCAGCAGGATCTCCCCGGGCCCAAGCCTGCGGACAGTTCCGTCGCCCACCTCGATCTCCACCGAGCCGGTCAGATTGATCACCAGTTGGCGCCGGGGGGCATTGTGAAAGTCGAGCGCATAGTCGCCGTCGACCTCACGAAACATCACTCCCGATCCTGGCCATTGCTGCGAAATGCGGCCCGACAGGCCGTAGTCGTCAAGGTCGATCGTGACGTCCTCGAAGTGTGATTGTCCATCGTCGCCGGTGTAGACCCGTACAAGCTCCATGGCTCAGAAGCTAGGGCCAAGGGTGGGGGGTGCATCAAGTCGCGGGATCCGGGCCCGGCCGGGGCGGCAGGGTCGGGCCCCGACGTCGGGTTGGGCTTGCATCGCCGGGGCCCAGGGTCAAGGATCAGAGGCGCCCGACACGATTGAAAAGGATGCACCATGGCCCGTACTTTTGATACTGGTTCCGATGATCTGACCTGCGAGATCGGTGATGACGGCGTTGCCGTCATCACCATGGACCGCCCCGAGCGTCGCAACGCCATGACCGATGGCATGCTGTCGGGGCTGGCCGCCAGCCTCGCCGAGGTGGAGACGGCGGCCGACGTGCGCTGTGTGGTACTGACCGGAGCTGGTGGTGCATTCTGCGCCGGCGGCGACGTCAAGGGTTTCGCCGAGGGTGACGGGGCAGGCGGTGGCAGCTCGTCGTGGGATGCCGGGGTGCACCAGCAGCGGCTCAGCCACCGGGCCACCTCTGGGGCGCTGTTCGCCATGCCCAAGCCGACCCTGGCCGCCCTACCCGGCCCAGCAGCCGGAGCCGGGCTCTCGCTCGCCCTGGCTTGCGACATGCGAATCGCCATCGACACCGCGGTGATCACCACCGCCTTTGCCCGGGTCGGTCTGGCCGGTGACTACGGGGGTACCTGGTTCCTGACCCAGCTGGTTGGGCCGGCCAAGGCCAAGGAGATGTACTTCCTGCCCGAGCGCACCGACATGACGACCGCCCTCGATCTTGGCATCGTCAACCGGGTGGTCGGCGCCGAGGACTACGAGGCGACCTGGCGCGACGTTGCCGCCCGCCTGGCGGCGGGGCCGACCATTGCCTACCGCTACATGAAGGAGAACATCAACCGCGCCGTTGATGGGGCTCTGGCCACCAATCTTGATCTGGAATCCACCCACCACCGCCACACCGGAACCACCGAGGATCACAAAGAGGCGTCAAAGGCCTTCGTCGAGAAGCGGGAACCAGCCTTCAAGGGCCGCTGAAGTGCGCCGGTCCGCGACGCACCTACGGGATGTTTGGCTGTAGGCCAAACTCCTGGCGGCGGTCCTCGGCGCACCTAGAGTGGGGTGCCGTCGGGTCCGAGGTAGTCGAGGCTGAGATGGCCGTCGTCGGCCAGGGCCTGATACTCGCTTTCCGACAGACCGACCAGGTCGGTGAACACCGCTTCGTTGTCGCCGCCGAGCACCGGTAGGGGGCCCCAGGCCAGCTCCGGGCCGTCCCAGCGCCAGATGTGGTTTGGGTACTGGTGCCGCCCCGTATCGGGGCTTTCGTTCTCCCGGAACATGGCTCGGGCCCGGAGGTGGGGGTCCTCGAACGCCTCCAGCTCATGGAGCACGGGGGCGGCGGGGATGCCGCTGGCCTGGCAGGCGGTGAACACCTCATAGGGAGTGCGGGTCCTGGTCCAGCCGCTGATCAGCTCGTCGAGCTCGTCGTGGTGTTCATGGCGGCCGGCGGCAGTGGCGAAACGCTCGTTGTCGGCCCAATCGGGATCGCCCAGGACGTGGCCGAGGTCGTTCCAGTTGTCGTCACCGACGGAGATGACGGCCCAGGCGTCGTCGCCCTGACACGGGTACACACCCTGGGGTGCCCGGGTGGCGTGACGGTTGCCGAGCGCTTGATGCTCGACCCCGGTTCGATCGGCGTCGATCAGAAACTCGCCGATGTGGTTCAACATGTTTTCCGACTGCGACAGCTCGATCATTTCGCCCTGGCCGGTCTTGGCCCGGCGGCGCAGAGCCATGAGGGCGGCCAAGGCTCCGGCCGATCCCGAGGCGGCATCCATGTGGAACACCGGATCGTTTTCGCTGAGATCGGAGTCGGGGTAGCCGCGGATGGCGCCGAGGCCGCACAAGGCCTCGAAGTTGACCCCGAAGCCCAGATAGTTCCGGTAGGGGCCGTCCAGCCCGACCGAGGGCATGCGGATGAGGATCAGCTGGGGGTTCCGCTCGTGCAGGGTGTCCCAATCGATCCCGAGTTTGTCCAGCAGGTCGATCGAGTTGTTTTCGATCATCACGTCGCAGTGTTCGATGAGGCGCAGGAAGGTTTCGCGACCCAGGTCCTTGCGCAGGTCGAGGGTGATGCTGCGTTTGTTGCGGGCGTGGGCGTTGAACAGGGCCACGCGGTTCCACGGCCGCTCGCCGGGATCGGCGTCGGGGTAGCCACCGAAGATGCCACCAAGATCGGGAACGAGCTCATCGGGAGGGCGGGGCATGACCCCGCGGGTGGCGGAGGGGAAGACGTAGGGGTTGTCGACCCTGACGATATCGGCCCCCAGATCACCCAGGATGCAGGTGGCGTAGGGCCCGGCCCACACCACGGTCATGTCGAGCACCCGCAGCCCACGCAACGGCAGCTCGCTCTCACCGCCGGGGTCGGATGCGCCGGGTTCGGTGTCGGCACTCGAAGCGGCGCCGGTATTGGCCGCGGACGCGGTGCGGGAGGAGAGTTCGCGGCGGATCTCGGCGCCGTGCCCATCGAGCAGCGGTGCAGGCGTGCGCAGTTTCCAGCCGTCGTCCATGCGGATCGGGGCGCCGGCCTGGCGGATCGAACCGGCGCGGGGGTGATCCACATCGACGAAGTACCCACGCTCGGCGAAATGCTTGTCGCTCAGCAGGTCGACGGGGCGGTTGATGGCGGTGACCGGCCACGCCTTGGCCTGGGCCTCCTCCATTGCTTCCTGGCGGGACCTGGTCAGGGTCCAGCCCAGGAGTTGGGCATCGGCCAGGTCGGGGAGATCGGGATTGAACAACCACTGGGGATCGTTGTAGAGGGCCGACATGTCGGGGTCCTCAAGGACCGACAACATGCGCGGGATCCAGTTCATGAGCGTCGAGACCTGGACGTGTCCATCGGTGGTCGGTCGGGGACCACCGGGAAAGGGCGACACCGAGTAGCCACCGACGCGGTCGACGTTCTGGTTCCGGTAGGCCCCGTACAGCAGGTAGGTCATCCGACGATCGATGGAGGCGAGCTGGGTCTCCACGTTGGACAGGTCGACGTGTACCCCGGCACCGCTTTGGTCGGCCACGGCCAGCGAGGCCAGCGCCGTCACCGCCGCCAGGGTGCCGCACTGGTACTGGCCGATGGCTCCACCCATCTTCATTGGTTCGCGGTCGGGATTGCCCGAGGCCGAGAGCGGGCCACCCAGGGCAATGTGCACGATCTCCTCGCCCTTCATGGCGGCGTAGGGTCCAGTGAGGCCAAAGGGGGTGACCGAGACGACGACCAGGCCCGGGTGGCGTTCACGAAGCACCGCAGGGTCGGGAACCGGGTCGGATTGGATGACGACGTCGGCCGTGGCGATCAGATCATCGATGACCCCATCGGAGGGCTCGGCCACGATCGAGCGCTTGTTCGTGTTGAGGTGGAGGAACAGTGCGCTCTGTTCGGGGTCGGGCCCTCCGGCGCCGAAGGGGCCCAACCGTCGGGACCGATCACCGCCCGGTGGTTCGACCTTGATGACCTCGGCTCCAAAGTCGGCCAGGAGCTTGGCCGCATACGGCCCGGCAATGCCCTCGGCCAGTTCGACAACACGTACACCGCTCAGCGGTTGGGTCACAGTTCTGATCCTCTTGTGTTCATTTCAACTCTGATGGCATCGCCGTGTTCGTCGAGCAGCGGGGCCAGCGCCGGCGGGGGGCCTGCACCGCCGATGAGCTGGCCGTACACGATCAACGGGCCGTGCTCGGGGTGGACACCCTCAGTCAGCAACCCGTTGGTCTCGGCCAGGGCGCTACCGGTGAGGCCAATTTGGCACACCGGAACCGAGAGTTCGCCGTCGGTCCAGATCAACTCGCCGTCGTCGGTTTCGTGCCAGGTGTGGTCATCGTCAGGTCCGGGATGGTCGAAACCGCCGAGGGGGGTTGAGGGCCGACCCTGGTAGCGGGTGTACTCCGCTGCCTGGGCCACCATGGTGCTCTGGGCCAGGGAGGTACTGACGTGTTGTCCCCCGCCCTGGTGATGGCGCTGCCACAGGGCCATCGTGACGCCCAAGGCGCCAACGAGGGGGGTGATGACATCGTGGATGGGCACGGTCAGGAACACGGGCTCGATGCCGGTGGAAGGCTGGGATCCGCCGCTCAGACCCCCCTGGGCGGCCATAAAGCCACCGATGGCCTGGATCAGGGGATCGAAGGCGGGACGGTCGGCCATGGCCTCGTCGTACCCGTAACCGGGTGAGCTGAGAAAGACGAGGTCGGGATTGATGGCGGCCAGGGTGGCCCGATCGGCGCCCAGGCGGGCGGCAACCCCGGGCCGGAAGTTCTCGACCACGACGTCGGCTGTCGTCACCAGTTGGTGCAGGGTTTGTTGTCCCTCTTTGGTGGTGAGATCCACCGCGATGCTGCGCTTGCCCTGATTCCAGGACACGAACAGGGGACCAATGGCCCGGAAGGGATCACCACTGGGGGGTTCGACCTTGATGACGTCGGCTCCCAGCATGGCCAGGTGGCGACTGACGACCGGCCCGGCGATGAAGGAGGCGAGATCGATGACGGTCACCCCGGCCAGGGGTCCCTCTGCCGACGGCTTGTTGTCGCCATCAGCCGGCGCCGCCGGTGTCGGCGTTGCGGACTGCGCCGCCGGTGCAAGCCAACTCCGGAGCACGCTGTCGTTGTCGGCTCCGAGTAGGGGAGCGGCGCAGCGGATCGATCCCGGTGCGGCGTCGATGATGAAGGGCAGCCCCATCATCTGAACCGGACCCCGTTCGGGATGTTCGATAGTGAGATCCATGTTGTTGGCGGCTACCGTCGAACTCTGGAGGAACTCCTCCCTGGTGAGCACGGGCTGAGCAGGTACGTCGGCCTCGGCCAGGATCCGCAGCCACTCATCACGAGGTCTGGTGGCGAACACTGAGTCGAGGATGGGGGTTATGCGTTCGATGGCTTCGTCGAGCAGCAGACCCCAGGGCGGATTGGCGAGCGCCGGATCGTCGATCAGTTCGGGGCGGCCGATCACATCGAGCATGCGGCGGTAGAACCGGCTGGTGCCACAGGCCAGGAAGAACCACTTGCCGTCCTGGGCCTCCAGTAGGCGGTAGCATGCCACTCGCCCCTTGGAGCCCAGGGTCGAATCTCCGGGCCTGATCGCTGGTGGCCCCGGCGCCCGACTCTCACCCAGTTGGATGGCGGCCGCTCCCGCCACCTCGGATACCTCGTAGGTGGGAACCGCTCCCCGTTGAGCCCGCACCAGTAGCCCGGCGCTGGCGGCCAGGGCTCCCAGCACGCCGGTGCCGTAGGAGGCAATGGGCACCACGATGTCGACCGGCACCTCGGCGTAGGCCTGTTGATTCCAGGCAATACCGGTGGCGGCGTGGAGGATGGCGCGGCTGGTCGGCGCGTCAACCATGGACCCACGCTCCCCCCACGGGGGCATGGTGATGATGACTGCCGTTGGGTTGATGGCCCGCAGAGCCGACGCCTGGCCTGGGCGGTCGACGATGACGACATCGGCGGAAGCAACGAGTGCCCGGCGCCCGTCGTCGTCGACAACCACCGAACGCTTGTTGCGGTTGACGGTGAGAAAACCGGGGTCGCCCCGGTAGGGATCACCCTCGGGTGGCTCAACCTTGACCACATCGGCCCCGTTGTCAGCGAGGAACATGGCGGCGTAGGGCCCGGCGATACCCGTGGCTAACTCAAGGACCTTGATCCCCTGGAGGGGTCCGTTTCCAGTGTCGGTGACTTTGGGGAGGTCGGGCATTACAGGCCCAGATCCTCCAGCACGGGGATCAGGTGTCGGCGCAGGAGTTTCCCGGTCGAGGTCCGGGGCAGCTCCTCGGTGAGGTGGATCGCCTCGGGCCGTTTGAACCCGGCCAGGTGCTGCTTCAGATGGTCCTGAACCGCATCCAACGAGCCACCGTCACGCAGGACGACGGCGGCCACCACCCGCTCTCCCCAGGTTTCGTCATTGAGGCCAACGACGGCGGCGTCGAGCACGTCGGTGTGTTCATACAACACCGCCTCGACCTCCTCAGGGGCGATGTTCTCGCCACCACGGATGATCATGTCGCCTGATCGACCGCTGAGGAATAGATAGTTGTCGTCGTCGAGGTAGCCCAGGTCGCCGGTGTGGACCCAACCCTCTCCGTCGATGGTGACTCTGGTCTTTTCCTCCGCTCCCCAGTAGCCGTCCATGGCCCGGTAGGTTCGCAGCTGCACCTCACCGTGCTCGCCCGGGCCCAACACCTTGTCCTCGGGGTCGACGATGCGGACCTCGACGTCGTCCAGTACCTGGCCCACCGAGCGGAGCCGGGCCCGTTTCAGGTCGTTGTCGAGTACGTGGTCGTCGGGGCCGAGCACGGCCACCGTCGAGGTGGTTTCGGTTTGGCCGTAGGCGCCGGAGAAGGCGACGGTCGAGGGGAAGGCATCGATGGCCCTGGCGATCACGGCCGGGGGCATGGGGGCGGCGCCGTAGGTCAACGCCTGCAGCGTTGACAGGTCCGACGAGGCGAACACCGGCGACTCCAGCACCCGGGCCAGCATCGTTGGGACCAGGAAAGAGTGGCTGACCTTCTGGGCCGAGATCAGTTGCAGCCATTCGTCGGCTTCGAACTGGCTCATCACCACCGTTACCCGACCGGAGTAGAGGGCGTTCAGCATCGAGGTCAGACCGGCGATGTGGTAGAGGGGGGCCGCCAGGATCATCCGCCCGCGATCCTCACCATCGGCGGCGTCGTTGGCCCCCATGATGTAACCGCTGAGCGAGGCGTGGGTGAGCTTGACGCCCTTAGGCAGGGAGGTCGTTCCCGAGGTGTAGAACAGGGCGGCCATGTCGTCCTCTTCGACGTCGTTGACCAGTGGGTACTCTTCGGCACCGTCGCGCCGGGCCACATAGTCATCGTCGAGGAAGATGATCTGCTCAAGGGTGTCGGGGCGGCAACGCTCGATCAGTTCGCGGTAGCGCATCTCGGCGAAGACCACCTTCGCTCCTGAGTCCGACAGCAGGTGGCTGACTTCCTCGTCGGCCGCCCGGTAGTTCATGGGCACCAGGGTGGCGCCGACGGTGGAGACGGCGAACATGGCCTCGATCGTGGCGCAGGAGTTGGTGGCGAAGACGCCGACCCGGTCTCCGCTGGTGACACCGAGCTCGATCAGCAGCCCCGCCGTTTGGGCAACGGCCTCACGAAGCTCGGCATAGGTCACCTGCCGCGGCCCCGGGGCCGAGGTGGTATCGATCAGAACCATCGAATCGGGAACGATCATAGATGGAAGGTCGAGCAGGCTGGCCAGGTTCACGGGTCCCCCGTTTCACAACGACAAAGTGGGCGCAACCGGATCGATGCGTCCATCGGACGTACAAGAAGGTAGACCGCGATGGGCCCCGGGGCGAGTCCCGGGGGCCAAGGCCAGCGCGGCGGTCCGCTGGAGAGTGTCGCCAGTTGGACGTCATAGTGGGTGGCCGACACTCTGATGGCAGCGAAAGAGGAACCCCGTGGCCCAACGACCGCTCGACAACGTGACGATCATCGAGATCGATAACTGGATGGCGGCCCCCAGCGCTGGAGGCATCCTGGCCGACCTGGGAGCGGAGGTGATCAAGGTCGAGCCCCTGGCCGGCGACCCCATGCGGGGCAAGACCCGAACCGTGCGTCTCGAAGACGACGCCGCTGCCGCCCGCAAGGACTTTGACTACCAGTTCGACGTGGCCAACCGAGGCAAGCGGTCAGTGTCGGTCGCCCTCGACACCGACCAGGGACGCGAGATCGTCCACCGCCTGTGCGGCCAGGCCGATGTGTTCCTCAACAACCTGTTGGTGCGACGCCAGGAACGTTTCGGTCTCGACCCGGCTACTCTGCTGGGGATCAATCCCCGGCTGGTCCACGCCACCCTCACCGGCTACGGCACCACCGGCCCGGAGGCATGGCGGCCGGGTTATGACGTGACCGCCTTCTTCGGTCGCTCAGGGCTGTACGACGCCATGCGCGAAGGGGAGGACGGCGTGGTGCCGATGGCCCGCCCGGCCCAGGGTGACTACACCACGGGTCTGGCCCTGGTGGCCACCATCCTGGCCGCACTTCGCCTGGCCGAAACTAGCGGCGAGGGCCAGGTGGTGGAGACCTCGCTCTATGAGACCGCGGTGTGGACCCAGGCCTCCGACTACGCCGTGACCGCCATCGATCACCGACCCCTGCGGCCCCGGGCCCGAAGTGCCCAGATCATCGCCACCGCCAACCGCTTCCCCTGTGGCGACGGCCGCTGGATCGTGCTCAACATGCCGGAGGAGTCGGCCTGGCCGTTGCTGTGCAGGACCATCGGGCGCGAGCAGTGGCTCGACGACGAACGCTACGTCGATATGCGGGGTCGCTTCCGCAACATGGAGGAATTGGTGGCCGGCATCGACGAGGCCATGCAGCGGCACGGCCGCGATGAGTGGGGTCGTATCTTTGACGAGGCCGGCATCATCTGGGGTCCGGTGCTTGGCCTGCACGAGGTGGTCGAGGACCCCCAGGCCGAGGCCATTGGCCTGTTCCCCTCGCTTGACCACGATGAGATCGGCCAGTACCCGACCGTGTCATCGCCTCTGCGGTTCCATACCGCCGATGTTGGACCGCGGCACCCGGCTCCGGCTCTGGGGGCGGACACCGTCGAGGTGCTTGGCGGGGTCGGCTACTCGGCCGAGCAGATTGCCGCCTTGGCCGAGGCCGGGGCGGTGAGAGCGGACCGGGCGGAACGCTGAGTTGCGCCCCGGCCGGATCTGGGCTCTCATCTGAACCATACTGAAGGCGTCCCGGGGACAGCGATGCTCAGTCGTTTACTCGGGCAAACTCCCATCAACTCCCGAAACGAACTGCCGACCCTGAACCTGATGCCTGCTGACAACCGCAAAGTCTTCGTACTCGACACTTCGGTCCTCTTAAGTGCCCCTTCATCTTTGGAGGCATTCGGGGACAACGATGTCGTACTGCCCATCATCGTTCTCACCGAGTTGGAGGCAAAGCGCCACCACCCCGACCTTGGTTGGGCGGCCCGAACGGCCCTGCGCCGCCTAGAGGCCATCCGGGAGCGTCACGGTGGCCTGACCGAGCCGTTTCCGGTCAATGACGTCGGAGGCACGGTCAGGGTCGAGCTGAATCATCGCTCGGAGGACCTGATCCCTGAGGCCATGAGGGGTGACGGCGGCAACGACCACCGGATCCTGATGGTGGCCATGAACATCCAGGACGACGGCCACGATGTCGTTCTCGTGACCCAGGACCTACCGCTGCGCCTGCGGGCCGGTGTCGTTGGCCTGGCCGCCGAGGAGTTCCTCCACCAGGTCGACGCCGACCTCGAATGGCGGGGTCTGGCCGAGCTTGAGGTCGGGGCCGAGGTGATCGACCAGATCTACGAACAGACGGTTGTCGATGTTGCCGAAGCCGCTGGGCTGCCGGTGCACACCGGGCTGATTCTCGAAGGGGCGGGCCAATCGGCGCTGGCCCGCGTGCAGGCCGACGGTAAGGTTCGTCTGATTACCGATCGGCCGGTGTTTGGGGTCAGGGGACGTAACGCCGAGCAGCGGATCGCCATCGACCTGCTGTCTGATGACTCCATCGGCATCGTTTCCATCGGTGGTCCGGCCGGTACCGGCAAGTCGGTGCTGGCCTTGGCGGCCGGCCTGGAGTCGGTGCTCGAACACCAGTCTCACCGCAAGGTCATGATTTTCCGGCCCCTCTACGCCGTCGGTGGCCAGGAACTCGGTTTCCTCCCCGGTAATGAGGAGGAGAAGATGCGGCCCTGGACCGATGCCGTTGGTGATGCCCTGGAGGTCATCGCCAACCCGACCGCACGCGACGAGATCGAACGCCAGGGCCTTATCGAGGTGCTGCCGCTGACCTATATCCGGGGCCGGACCCTGACCGACGTGTTCGTCATCATCGACGAGGCCCAGAATCTGGAGCGCAGTGTCCTGTTGACAGCGCTCAGCAGGCTTGGCCAGGGCAGCGAGGTCATCCTGACCCACGATGTGGCCCAGCGGGACAACCTGCGGGTTGGTCGTCGCGACGGGATCGCCTCGGTGATTGCGTCGCTGCGGGGCCATGAACTCTTCGCCCACATCTCACTCAACCGGAGCGAGCGCAGCGCCATCGCCGCGCTGGTCAGCGAAGCGCTCGACGTCGAATAGCGGCGCCCCCTGAGTGCACCCCCGAGTGAGCCCATGGACTTGGGTAGATGTAGGCCTGCGCTATCCATACTGCGTTGCAACGTCAATACCAGTATCGTTGGCTCTCGTGGCAGAAATTCACCAGCAGACGCTTGCAGATATTTCAGAGTCAAACTAGCCAGGGGTTGGCATGAAGCTCTTCCGCTGGATCAGGAGATTGTTGGTCCCAGTTGATCGCACGCGTCGCACCCGTACGGAGAAGCTGGACAGCCTGAGTCCGCAAGCGCAACAGGACGCAATCGGCTACAGCGAACGAGCGGGATCGTGACCGGCTTCACCGCTGCTCAAGGCACTGGCCCTCCTGGCCATCATTACGGCGGGCGGCCGGGCCACCCGTGGTGATGGCGGCCGCAGCGGCTGATTGTCAAAGCGGTTCGTCGAGGTAATACGGTCGCCTGCCATGGATGACGCGTTGGAGCCGCACGAGGTCGAGATAGTTGCCCGAGCCCAGGCCTGGGCCGAGGGCACGGTGGCGCCGATGGCGGAGCAATGGGAGCGGGAACGCCGCTTTGCCTCTGAAGCCTTCGCCTCGGCCGCAGCGGCCGGTCTCACCGGTTTGTTGGCCCCTGAAGCGGTTGGGGGGAGCGCTCTGGGCCCGGTGGCGCTGGCCCGGATCATGGAGGTGGTAGCTGCCGTCGATTTGGGAGCCGCCTTCTCCCTGGTCGTGCACAACAACCTGGTCGGGGCGTTGGCTCGGCGGGGTTCGCCGGTGCTGCAGGACCGCTATCTCGCCGACATGATCGCTGGCCGGCAGCTGGGGGCGTTCCTGTTGACCGAACCGGGTGTCGGCAGCGATGCTGCCGCCATCACCACCCGAGCCACGCCCACGGCTGAGGGCTGGGTTCTCGACGGCGCCAAGGCGTGGGTCACCAACGGTGCTGCGGCTCAGGTGCTGTCGGTCTACGCCAACACCGATCCCGCCCTGGGTCATCGGGGCATCGCCGCCTTCCTGGTCGAGGCCGACACCCTCGGGGTTGAGCGGGCCGACTCCTACGAACTGTTCGGTGGTCACTCCATGGGTACCGCCGGGTTCACCTTCAACGGGGTCGAGTTGGCACCCGAAACGTTGTTCGTTCCTCCGCCCGAGGGGTTCCGGGCCGCCCTGGAGGGCATCGACCTGGCCCGGATCCTGGTGGGAGCGATGTGCTGCGGCATGATGACCACCGGCCTGACCACCGCATCAGGCTACGTCCGGCAGCGGATGGCGTTCGGAGGCACACTGGCCGACCTCCAGGGGGTGCGCTTCATGTTGGCCGACGTGGCCACCGACCTGGAGGCGTCACGGCTACTGACGTTCCGGGCCGCCCGTCGGCTGCAGGAAGGTGCCGCTGACGCCGTCGCCGCCGCCCACGCCAAGAAGTTCGCCACCAGGGCGGCCGAACGACGCCTGGCCGACTGCATGCAGGTCATGGGGGCGGCCGGTGCCCGTCGCGATCACCCCCTGCCTCGCCACCTGGCCGGGGCCCGCCTCACCCAGTACATGGACGGGGCCACCGAGATCCAGGACGTCGTCATTGCCAGGAGCCTGCTCGGCTCCTGAGGGGGACCGGCACTACCGACCCCTGACCCCAGGCCAAAGGCACCAGGACCCCTGACCCCAAGGCCGCACGACCACAGAGCCCGGAGGGCCGGTCGATGACCGGCTCTCCGGGCTCTGCAGACGTGGCTGAGGTGTTCCGGGTTCTCAGCCGATGGTGACATCCCCGCAGTCGGTGTCGATGAAGCCGCCGCCAACCCACTGCCTCAGGGAGTAGCGATAGCTACCGGCAGGCAGGTTCGAGTCGCTGAACTGGCCGTTGGCCAACCGGGGAGTGGCCCTCCAGGCATCGTTGCGTCGCAGAACGACCACACCGGTGAAGTCCTGCCAGCCGATCACTGCATTGTTGCCCTGGGCCGTCACCGTGCACTGAGGGCCTCCGGCCGGTTGGCCAACGGTGACGGTTCCACAGTCGGTGTCGGTGAAGGTGCCCTCGGCCCACAGCCGGAATTGGTAGTGGTAGGTCCCCGCAGGCCGGGTTTCGCTGAACGATGTCGTCGCCGCCGTTGGCGAAGCAAGCCAGGCTCCGTCACGGCGGAGAATCTCCCGCTCGGGGGTGGCGGCCCAGTTGATTTCCACCTGGGAGCCGGCAACCACGGCTGAACAGGCAGGCCCGGCCACCGGAGGGGGTTGCACCGGCGGAGGCTGTACTGGAGGAGGGGGCTGTACCGGGTTCACCGTGCCGCAGACATGGTCGACACGGGACGCACCTAGCCAGACCCGAACGGTGTACACGTTGTCGCCATTGAGCGGCTTGGTGTCGAGGTAGCGGCTGGTTCCCCGGGCCGGCGAGGTGAGGTAGCTGCCGTTGCGGCGGAGGACTTCGGTGCCGGGGAAGTCGTCCCACTCGAGGGCGACGCCATCGTCAACGAGGGTGGCGGTACAGGCCAGCGGGCCCGGCTTGGGTCCGGGGGCCGGCGCTACTCCGTCTCCGCCGAACAGTGGATCAGCAACGAGGCCCTGGTAGGCGGTCAGCGACTGGGGGCTGGAGTCGATCCACCAGCGGCAGTCCGAGCCCGGCTCCTGGTGGCCGTTGTGGAAGGCCACCATGCCAATGACCTGTGACCACTCCGGGGTACGCATCAGTCGGCGGATATCGGTTACCCACTCGGCCTTGCGGTTGGGATTGTCGAGGTCCTCGGTGCTACCGAACTCGGCGATGATGAGGCCCTTGGAGGGATGGCCGGCGGCGAAGTTGCGCACCGCTGCGGCCGTCTCGTCGAAGTTCTTCCAGCGGTTGTTGATGCCGACCCGGCAGTTTGACCAGTTGTAGGGATCGGCGGCGATGTGATCGATCCACGCATCGCCCGGGAACCAGTCGATGGCGTGACGACGGTCATCGGCGGGCCGGGAGAAGGCGTAGTCGGTCATGACCCAGACGTACTCGGCGTTGGTGACGCCGGCGTCCTCGAAGGTGGCGACGATCCGTTGCCAGGCGTCGACGAAGTCCTGGGCGGAGCCGTATGCCATGTTCCCCACGATCTCCGGCTCGTGGTTGAAGGTGAACCAGACGGGCACGTCGAGGGCGGCGATTCCAGCTGCCCACCGCTTGATATCACGGTCGAGTGGAGAGCCCTCGGGGGCGTTGGCGATACTCGACCACGTGATCTTGGTGCCATTGGGACGGCGGGGAATCACGCTGATGTGGGGGCGCGAGCCCTGGGCGATGGTCCACTCGATCAGCGGATCGGTCGTCGGGTCATCCTGCCAATGGAGATAGCGGCGGACCACACCCAACTGCTGACCGAGATCGTCCTGGAGGCTCTCGGCCGCCTCGATCCGGGTTTCATTTCCGCGGGTGCTGGGGTGGGCACCGAAGAGGATCGTTCGCTCCTCCTCCGCAGCACCCTCCTCGGCGTAGGCCACGCCCGGTGCCACCAGCACTGTCCCCAGCACACTCAAGGCCAGGATGGCCTTGAGTGTGAGCATTCGCCGCTTCCGCCGTTGTCGGGGTATGTCGTTCATGAAGATCAAGCCACCAGCTGCTGTCATGATACCGATGGTAAAAGGCAGCGCTGACCAGGGGGATGGGCGACGATCTTCCGCCGTAGCCCACCAGGCCCATGGCGGTCAGGGTGTTCTGGGTCCGACGGCCGAGAGCCGGAGCTTGCGAGGGGGGCCAACAAGATCCTGACCCCGCCGAGACTCTGCCGAAGAACGCCCTGGTGAAGGACTCCGCGAGCAGGCAGTCGACCGAAACCGCGCGCTGAGAGTCCGATCCGGCTCGTCCCTGCGACACAGCCGGGCACCGCCCGCGCCCAATCGTGGATTACGACGGCGTCGGCCGTTGGCGTCCTGCTCGGGCCAGGGCCTGGGCCAACTGTTTCTCGACACCGAGGCCGAGGCCGAGGTCGAGGTCGATGCCTGCTCGGATGGCTCGACGGGCGGCGCGGACGAGCTGCGGGTCCAGCAGTGCCAG
>Ga0316192_10000377_pt1 | contig 32311 bp, 45 predicted proteins | sample MerIslwburrow_MG_FD_204931 | JGI IMG/M metagenome (GOLD analysis project Ga0316192, IMG submission 204931) | Coastal sediment microbial communities from Maine, United States - Merrow Island worm burrow | ecosystem: Environmental > Aquatic > Marine > Coastal > Sediment | place: USA: Maine...
GAAATAAAAGAAAATAATGCACTTTGGGAGAGGTTGAAACCTAACTATAAAGATGAAGGTGTATTGGGTCGTGAAAGAATAGAAACTAAAAATGGTTGTGAAATAAACCTTCGTTCTGCTGATAGTACTGCAAGAGGACTACATCCAGATTGGATTGTAATTGATGATTATGGAAATAATAATTGGATTTATAGTCAACAACAAAGAGAAAAAGCCATAGAAACTTTCTATGGAGATATTCTAAAAACAGCAGAAAGAGGTGGTACAATTAATGTAGTCGGGACCCCCTTTCACGAGAAGGATTTATATGCTCACATAAGAGAAAATGATAAATCTTTTAAATATTTTGAATATCCTGCTATATTCCCAGACGGAACAATCATAGCGCCACATAGATGGAATCTTAAAGAACTTCAACAAGAATACCAAACAAGCGGTTCTTTAATTTTTAGTAGAGAATTATTAGTCGTCCCTATTTCAGATGGAAGCACCATCTTTCCTTGGTCAATGTTGGAAAAATCATTTGTTGGGATGCAAGATTATAGACTTGTTCATAATAGAGATAGTTTCCCAATTAAATTTAAATATGTTACTGTTGGTTGTGATTTTGCTATTAGTGCTAATATTAAGGCAGATAGTACTGTGTTTACAGTGTACGGAATAGATGAATATGAAAATTATTGGTTGCTATATGTTTGGAGGAAACAAGGTGCAGGATACAATGAGCAGATAGCAAAATTAAAAGAAATTGAACGTAATTTTCTACCTGATCAAATCATAGCTGAGTCAAATGGATTTCAGAGAATGATGGCAGAAATAGGTAGAGAGCATAATATAAAGAATATTACAGATTTTATTACTGATGGATGGAATAAAAAAGATCTATATGAGGGGCTCCCAGGTTTAGCTATATTATTTGAGCAAGGAAGAATGAAACTACCACGTGGCGATGCATATAGTAAAGAAATGACTGATTGGCTATGTTCGGAGTTCAATAGTATCACAATTAAGCCAGATTCAGGTAAGTTGGAAAGCATGTCATCTAACGATGATGGTCCAATGGCGACATGGTTTGCGATAAAAGGAATTAGTGTTAATAAAAATAAAAATCTAAATTTTGTGATGGTGTGATAATTCACTATCTTTACAAGACTTTCATGGGGGACAGGCTTTATAACCCTTCTTAAATTCCTCACAATTTAGGATTACCCCTTGAATTTAAATCGGTGAGGCAATTTAAATTTACAAAATGAATCATTTACAAATTTATTCAGACATTATAAATAATGCTTTAAGTAAAAATAGAAAAAAATTAAAAAGAGATGATGAAAACTATATTTACTATGAACGTCACCACATTCTACCCAAGTGTTTAGATGGTGGAAATGAAAAAGAAAATTTAGTTTTGCTTACTGGAAAAGAACATTTTGTTTGCCATAAACTCTTAGTAGAAATTTTCCCTAAAGAAAGAGGATTGATTTGTGCTTATTTTTTAATGTGCACCACAAACAATATTGATAGACGAGATTATAAGATTAGTTCAAGAGAATATGAAAGGGTAAAAAAAATAGTTTCAGAAAATCATTCAGAATTTATGTTAGGTGAGAATAACCCTATATATGGGAAGATTGGAGAATTAGCTCCTATGGCTGGGAAAACCCATTCTAAAGAGTCAAAAAAGAAAATTGGCGAAGCTCAAAAAGGTAAAAAACAAAAAATTGTAAAGTGTATTTATTGTGGTTTTGAAGGTGGAATTAGAAATATGAAAAGATATCACTTCGATAATTGCCTTGAAAATCCTCAAAGCGATAAAGAAGAAATCTTAAAAAAAAGAAGGGAGGAAAATTCAATGCTTATTGGCAAAAAACAAAAACTAACTATTTGTTCTTGGTGTGGATTTACAGGTGGAGATAAAAATATGATTCGTTATCATTTTAATAATTGCCTACAAAACCCATCTTTATCTGAAAAAGATAAAGAAAAAATTATGCAAAATCGTAAAGACATAAAGGTAAAAACAGTAACTTGTATTTATTGTGATGTAATTATGGACGCTGGAAATGCTAAGAAATTTCATTTCGACAATTGTTTACAAAATCCAAAAAATAATAAAGAGGAAATTGAAAAAAGTAGAAAACAAAAAATCGTAAAATGTTTATATTGCAATAAAACTGGTGGTGCAGCAAACATGAAGCGTTATCACTTCGACAACTGTAAATTCAAAAAAATAATATGATAGAACTCAAAAACGTAGTATCCCTATTTGATGGAACATCGGGAGGTCAAATGGCTTTAAATGGCAGCAACATTAAATATGAGAATTATTATGCTTCTGAAAATGATAAATACGCAATACAAGCAACAAAAGCTATTTACCCCAACACTACTCAATTAGGTTGCGTTATTAAATTAAGAAGATATCTAGAAAAGCCTGAATTGTATGAAAGAATGTTAGAAAGTTCTTTTGTAAAACAAGAAAATAAGAAATTGATTTATCATTGTATAGATTTATTATTAGATGGTGTTGATTTGTTGATGGGTGGAAGTCCCTGTCAAGGATTCTCATTTGCAGGGAAACAATTAAATTTTAGTGATCCAAGAAGTAAATTGTTTTTTGAGTTTGTTAAAATTAAAGAAATCTTAAAACCTAAATATTTTCTGCTTGAGAATGTAAAAATGAAAAAAGAGTATCAGGATGTTATTTCTGAATATATGAGGGTCGATCTTATAGAGATAAATTCTGCTTTAGTGAGTGCTCAAAACCGCAAAAGACTTTATTGGACCAATATTGAAGGAATTGAACAACCAGAAGATATGGGTATTTTACTGAAAGATATAATTGAAACCAATTCAAATAAAATTGGACGTATGGTTGGTAGAAAATTAAATCCTGAGACTGGGAAAAGAGATGATTATAATAAAGATATAAAAACAATTCAAAGAATTGAGTCACGTTTCGATAATAAAAGTGGAGCATTAACAACTGTTCAAAAAGATAATTTAGTAATAGAGAATGAATTTGTTGATCGTGAAAAAAGTTATTGCATAGATGCAAACTATTTTAAGAAAAAAAGAAGACAGCTTGTATTTTCACATGGCATAGAAAAAGGACGCAGACTTTTTGATGGCAAAAACCTTTCACGAAATTATAGAGAAGGTTCAAGAGTTTATTCTTTTGAAGGTAAGGCTGCTACATTAACAAGTCAGAGTAAAGGTGGTTCTGGTGGTTATAGTGGACTTTATGGAGACAAAGTTTATTATAGAAAACTAACTCCTCGTGAATGTGGTAGACTACAGACAGTACCAGAAGAAATAATAGATATAATGTTGTCTTGTGGAATATCAAATTCTCAACTTTATAAAATGCTTGGTAATGGATTCACCATCTCTGTAATATCTCATATATTTTCATATTTAAAATAAAAATATTATATTGTCACATTATTAATTAATCGTATAACTAAATCGTAAATGGAGAAAATTAGTATTAATTTCCTAAATGAACTTTTCCTCTCTTGTCTAAATAAAAAAGACGTAATAGAAATAGTTTCAGAACATTTAAAATACCAATTCATTCCTGATGAATTAAAGAGTTACAAGAAAATACTAAAAAGCATTGTAACTATACATCAAAATACCGATAAACTTCCTAGTATTGGTATAATATCTCAACAACACCAAAAAGATGCACAAGTTCAAGAAGCATTAACCGAAATAAAAAAGACTTCTTTTCCAGACAAAGAATTAATGATTGATACCCTTCAAGGCTTTATAAAGAACGCTATGTTTGTTCAGTTAAACAATAAGTTAAAACTATTATATAATGAAGGCAAGCATGATGATGCCATACAACTACAAGCAAAAGAAAGCGAGCAAATAGTTAATTTCACCATTAAAAATAACAACACCTATCTTAGCCCTATCTATGGTGGATTCAATAAAAGACTCAAAGACAAACAAGATAAAAGAGATTTAGGTCAAGATAGAAGTGATAAAATATTGTTTGGCATAGAACCACTTGATAATCTTACCTATGGTGGGTTAGATGTTGGTGAAACAGCATTTTGGATGTTACGTAGTGGAGTTGGGAAAAGTACAGCTTTAAAATGGCACGCAGTATCTGCTGTTAGAAAACATAGAAATGTCTTACATATACAATTAGAAGGTACTAGAGAAGAAGCAGAAAACAAATATGATCAAATATGGACAGCTTGTTTATATAATGATATAAAAAAGGGTAACATTTCCGATAAAAAATATCAAAAACTACAAGAAACAATCAACTATTTTCAATCCTATAATACCGATATATATGTACATGCTTTTGAAAAATTTGATACAGCTAGTATGATTGATGTCAGAAATTTAGTTATGGATTTTGAAAAGATACATGGTCACATTGATGAAGTTATTATTGACTATTTGAAATACCTACACCCTGGAGATGGCATCAAGTATGGTGCAAGCACTCAAGATGTTAAGATGAAAAAAGAAAATACTGCTGAAAAAATAAAGAATACAGCTGTAGAATTTGGTACAAGAATTATAACAGCGGATCAAGTAAGTGACGTGCCAATGGAAATTTGGAATGATCCTGCTAAAGTTTTAACAAGACACAATTTAGCTGGAGCTAAGGGATTAGTTGATTCATTTAGTTATACATTTTCGGGGAATCAAACTAATGACGAGAGAAAAAATAATCTCATGCGTATTCATTGCGAAAAATTAAGATACTATAAATTACCAGATAAACCTATAAAGATTGCTACTAATTATGAGAGAGGTAGGTTTTTTGACTATACCAGAACTAAAAATTTATTCTTTAATGAAATAGAAAATAAATATATATATTGATATGATATACATGGGTTCAAAGAATAGAATAGCAAAACATATTCTTCCTATTATTTTAAAAGATAGAAAAGATGATCAATATTTTGTAGATGTATTTACAGGTGGAGGTAATTTAATACAGCATGTAGATGGAAATTGTATTGGTTCTGATATAAATAAATACACCATATCTTTTTTAAATAAAATAAAGGAAGATACAGAATGGATACCAAAGAATATTGCCGACTTTACAAAAGAAGATTATCAGCTTGTTAAAAATAATAAAGAATCTTTTTGTGATTATGAATTGGGTCATATAGGGTATAATTTATCTTTTGGAGGTAAATGGTTTGGTGGTTGGTGTCATAACACCAACCACAAAGATTATGTAAAAGCTGGATATGAGCATGTATTAAGACAAGCAGACAAATTAAATAAACATATCTTTATTTGTTCTAGTTATTTGGATTTAGAAATTCCCAATAATAGTATTATCTATTGTGATCCACCTTATCAAAAAACAACTAAATATGATGCAATAAGTAAAAATTTTAACCATGAAGTTTTTTGGGAATGGTGTCGAATTATGTCAGAATATCATCAAGTTTTTGTTTCAGAATACAATGCACCAGATGATTTTGAATGTGTATGGAAGAAAGAAGTTAATATGAAACTTGAATTAAAAAGTAATTCAACAAAAAGAATAGAAAAACTTTTTGTTTATAAAAATTAAATAATGGCATTTGACAAACAATCCATAATAGACGAATTTTCTTTAAAACCTTTTGGATCAAAAGGATGGTTAAGAAGTAATGATTTAGTTTGCCCGAACTGTCAACAAGGTGATGAGTTTGCTCTTAAGTTTACTGATAATGGAGCTGTATTGCATTGTTTACATGGAAAGAGTTGTAATAATTACTCTACATCATTAAAGGCTTATTTAAGAAGTATTGGTAAATCTGATTTAGTTGAATATGAAAGATCAATTAATATCGACACCTTCCCTAGTTTTGATGAGTCTGAAGAGGTTGAAGAAGAAGTTGTGAGCCTTTCTATTAAAAAACCACCAATAGCCTTTAAAAGACTTAATTTTGATGAATATTTAGAAAGTAGGAATTTTTTACCAGAACATTATGAATTATTTAAAATAGGAGAATCGAAATTAGATCCACGAATTAAGAATCATATCGTATTTCAATTTTTTAATAAAGCTGGGGATTGTATAGCGTGGATGTCAAGAAGTAGAAGATCAAAAGAATGGCATGACAATAATCTAAAGAATTTTAGAAACGGTATAGGTAGTTTATCTCTTAGATATAACAATAGTCCTGATACTGATTTTAGTAGAGTGTTGGGCGGAGAGAATGAAATTACTGAAGAAACAGATACTCTAATTCTTGTTGAAGGAATAATGGACAAGGTTAATGTAGATAAAGAATTAGAGCTATTATCTCAAGAAGAAATTAAATGTTGTTTTACATTTGGCAATATAGTGAGTACAGAGCAGATAGATATTATAAATAAGTATAGCAATATTAAAAATATCTATCTATTGTATGATGAAGGAACTATAACACAAAGCAAGCATTATGGATTGCTTTTAAGTGAAACAAATAAAAATATACAAGTGTGTGAAATTAAACAGAAAGGTGTAGATCCAGGAGACTTAAAATCTACACAATTATTACAAATATTAGAAGAATCGGAAAATGAGTTGAATTTTAATATATCAAAAATAGATGGAATCGTGTGACAGTAATAAACGTAAGAGTAGGGATCAGAAGTTTTATGAGTTCTTTATAATACTTCAAAAAGAATATATAGTTGCGGAGCTTCGCAAAAAAATCTATGCTGACATTGCAGGAAAGAAAAAGAGTGAAGAAATTATGGCAGGTAAGAAGAAGAAAATCTTTGATATTGCTATGAAAAATTCTATAAAAACTATTTTCCCTGATATGGCTTTAGGTAAAACTTCTTTGTATGATGAAGAGCTTAGAACTAAACTTTATGGAGAAATTTACAATAATGATGGAAAAATGCCTAATTTTATTTACAGAGATGATAATCAAAGAAGGATTCTTGGTGAAAAAGATAAGAAATATTATTTTATGCTTGGGGCTGAAGTTCTTGTAAAGAATAGTGAAATTGGAAACATTCAAGATGTTGATTTTGAAAAAGAATTATGTTGGGTAAAAGTAGGTGTAGATACTGATGAATATAAATTTATAGAAGTAAGAAGAATTTTATAAAAATATATTTTGTTTATTAATATATTTAATATATCTTTGCATTTATTGATTAATTTATAAACTATGGATGTAGTAAAATGTTACACAATAGGGACTACTGTGTATTGGTCTGATGAAAAAAATGAATATGAGGGGATTATAATAGATGATCTTGGTAAAGATCGGATTAATATTCTTTGTGTGAAGATTAACACAAAAAGAGTTTGTAAAAAAAAGAATATAATAAGAGAATTAATTTATACTAAAAAAGGAAAAATGGCTATAGATGTAAAAAAAACGTTGTTAACGAATAAATTTAAGAAACATGGTAAAGACCAATTACTTACTTATGTAAGAGGAACAGGATTTACTGATGAAGAAAAGGAAGTCATAACAGAAATTCTTATTCTTAGAGGGATTAAAAAAGAAGATATCTTAGAGGAATTAGAATTATTGACTCAAGAAGAAATTATTGAGGAAAAAGTTGAGGTGGTTATTGAAGAAAAACAAGAAGCCTCTGAAGAAATTTTAGAGGTTAATAAAACCCAAAGAAGAGATATTTTATATGTTGATCCTAGAGTATTGGCAACAGAAGAAGGATTTAATACTAGATTTGATTTTGGTGAGATAGATGAGTTAAAAAATAGCATTATTGAAAATGGCGTAAGAATACCATTGAGAGGATATAAAGAAGGTGAGATTTTCATTCTTACTGATGGCCATAGAAGATTAATGGCAACAATGAAAGCTATTGAAGAGGGTGTTGATATTGCTAGAGTTCCTTTTATTTCTGAGAAAAAAAGATCACTAGAAGAAAGGTTACTTGATATTCTTTTATCTAATGATGGGAAAAGGTTAACCTCCCTTGAGTTAGGAGAAACTTATAGAAGATTAGTTACACATGGATATAGTTATGCCGAAATTGCTAGAAAAATTGGTAAAACTGCTAATCATGTATCTGATATGGTGAAGGTTGCCGAATCATCCAAAGAGTTAAAGGGGATGATTAAAGAAGGGAATGTTTCAGCAAGTTTAGTGTCTGAGGTTAAAAAAAGACTTAAAAATGATGAAAAAGCTGAAAATATTCTTAAGAAAAAAGTGAATGAAGCTAAGAAAAAAGTTGAAGAATCTGGCAGTGATGAACCAGCAAAAGTCACTAGAAAAGATTTAAGCGAGAATGTTGTTAAAAAAGAATATCCTAAAAAAGAAATTCCAGCTATTTTAGATATTGATGACAATGAAGATAGCAATGATGTAAAAAAAGAATTAAAAGAGAAGAATTTCTTTTCTAAAGATGAGGTTATTGTTTTACTCAAAAAGCAAGTAAAATCTTGTCAAGATAAACTACCTAAGCAATTTCAAGCAAATTTAAATGATATAGAGTTAGTATTAATTTAATCGGTATATAATGGCAGATTCAAAGAATAAAACGACAGCGCCAAATGGGTGGTATTTAGCTAATATTAATATCTTGAATGGTAAGGGTATTAAAATAATTGGAGCTGAATTACTCACAGAAGCTAAAGGTAAAAACGAAAGAACCTTTTGTCTATGGTCACCTTCTTTAATAATGAAGGATGAGCCACAATGGAAACCTTCTGAAAGACCAGATAAAAAAGATTGGTACTTCAAGATTGCAAATGAAAGCGAATTAAGAGATTTTTTTAACTATTAAAAATACGGTAAAATGACAAAAACTAAAATTACAACTAAAAGAAAGGAGAGTGATAAAAACACTTCAGTTGGTGTACTTGATAATAAATCCAAAGTAGTTACTTTTATCAAAGATGAAACTGCTAAATTAAAAAAATTAAAGAAAATAGTTGGCAATAAGATCACCTATTATGAAACAAGAGATAAGGGTGTAGTAAAACAAAAATCAGGTGAATTTTTAGGATTAAATAAGTAAAAGATGAATAAAGAAGAAGTATTAAAAAATTGTACAATTGAAGGTAATATAGTTAAATTACCAGATACGCAACTCGATAGAAAATTATATCAAGATGTAGCTAAATCACTTAATTTAATAGGTGGTAAATGGAAAGGTGGTAAAGTAATGGGATTTGTTTTTCAAGAAGACCCTACTGAATTACTTGCTCAAATATCAAATGGTGAAAAAAGAAACCTTAAAAAAGAATATCAGTTCTTTGGAACTCCTGAAGGATTAGCAGATAAATTAGTCTTGCTTGCTGGTATATCAAAAGATCATTATATATTAGAGCCAAGTGCAGGACAAGGCGCTATAGTGAAAGCAATAAATAGAGTACATCCATTTCATATCGTTCATTGTTTTGAATTAATGCCTATTAATCAAACATTTTTAAGTAAAATAGATACTGTTAATCTAATTTCAGATGATTTTTTAAGCACTCCAATATCAGGAAGGAATACATATGATAGAATAATTGCAAATCCACCATTTACAAAAAATCAAGATATTGACCACATAAAGCAAATGTACAATAGGCTTGGTGAAAATGGGCGTTTAGTTTCTGTTGCTTCTTTGAGTTGGGTTAGTGGTAGTCAAAAAAAGCAAATTGAATTTAGAGAATGGCTATTATCGCTTAATGCTCAAGTCTTAGATATTGAACCAGGAACATTTAAAGAAAGTGGCACTATGGTGGGTGGTAAAATTATTGTAATTGATAAATAACTATGTCTAACGAAGATTTTTTTAAAAAAGCTTATGGTTCTATTTGTAAAATGCAAATAGAAAAAGATAAGAGATATGCTAATTCAGCATTAAAGCCTTTAAATATATTTGCTAAACATCATCCTTATGGAGCTAGATTAGATGAAAAATTAGCAAGAGTACAAAATAGTGATGAATTAAGGAAAAACGATATAGCTGATATTATTGGTGGCTGTATGTTGCTATGTAAAGATAGAGGATGGGATAATTTTGATGATTTAATTGATTAAATAAATGAATAAACTACAACAATATCTTTCAGACAATTTAATAGATTTTAAGGTTGAATCTAATTCAATAGTCAACATAAATGATTTAGGGTTATTCTTATTTATAGAACCTAAAAACGATATCATTATATTGCCTTCTTTTGAATTGAATTTATCTGAAGAGGAAAAAAATATTGATGTTGATTTTTATTGTTTCCAGTTTGGTGAAAATTTCTATTATACCGAAAGTAATAATGATTTAACATTAAAGCCATTAAAATATTTAAATAAATACGTAAATGATTTTGATTTAAGTATACCATTTCTTGGCTTGCATGGGGGATATGAATTATTGAATGGATCAAGAAGCTATAATGATTGGATTCAGAAAGCAAAATTTTTGAATATCAACACATTAGCTATCTGTGAAAAAAACACATTAGCTGGTACTCTTAAATTCCAAATGGCTTGTAAGTCTAATAATATTAAATCTATTATTGGCGAACAAGTAGCTGTAAAAGATGGTGAGAATTTATTTCAATTCAAGTGTTATGTGAAAAATAAAGAGGGGTGGGAGAATTTATTGGCAATCAATAAAGAAATTACAGTAACTAATCATGGATTTATCGACAGTAGTGTATTTTTAAGGCTTGTAGGTGGATTATTTATTGTAATTGACACAAAGTACTCATCATATTCTAAAATGTTGCCATATGATCTAAATATATCTGAATTATTCTATCAAATAGATACTGTTGAATTTTCTAATAATGAAAAAGATAAAGAGTATCTTCTTAACTTAAAAAATTTCATAAATCAAACTAAAATAAAACCTCTTTTTATAAGTGATGCATATTATTTAGATAAAGAGGATTTTAGAGTAAAAAAGATATTAAATGCTGTAAGTAATATTAGAGATTATGGAAGTAAGAATCAATACTTTAAAACAGTTGAAGAAAACTTTGCATTATTATCAGTATTGTTTGATGATGAAAATAAATGCTTTGATTTATTTGAAAAATCTATAATTAATTTAAATGATTTAGCAGGTAGGTGTGATTTTGAAATAGAAACAGGTGTTAAATATCTTCCTAAATATATAATGACTGAAGAAGAAAAGAAAACACACAAAACAAAAGACAATATGTTTTGGTCATTAGTGCAAGAAGGTATAGATGCTAAATTACCGAAAGAAGGTGATTTGCAAAAATATGAAGAAAGAATAATTGAAGAACATGAAGTAATTCAATTAGTAATTTCTGAAGCTGGTGATGGCATTGATTATTTTTTAATTTCATGGGATATTATTAGATTTTGTCATGAAAATGATATATTGGTTGGACTATCCAGAGGTTCGAGTGCTGGAAGCCTGTTGGCGTATTTGCTAAATATCACAAAAATAAACCCCTTTGATTATGATTTATTATTTAGTAGATTTTTAAATGTAGGAAGGGTTAAAAAGGGTGCTCTCCCAGATTTTGACATTGATTTTCAGACACTTAGAAGAAGTGAAGTAAAAAAATACATAGAGCAAAAGTATGGTGTAGATAATGTTTGTTCAGTAGGTACTTATACAACTCTCCAATTAAGAGCAGCTTTAAAAGATATTGCCAGACAAAGAAATGTAGAATTTGGTACTGTTAATTATATAAGTCAAGCACTGGAGGTTAGTAGTGGAGATTGGGAAGATATTTTTAAAACAGCTTTTGCTAAAAAACAAGTGAAAGATTTTATATTAAATTATCCAGATGTTGTTGATGATATTCAATTAATATTAAAGCAACCTAAAAGTAATTCTATTCATGCTTGTGCAACTATTATTGTGCCAGATGGTAGAGATATTTTTCAATCCTTTCCTGTGAGATTAGGTGAAAAAGATGGTGAAACAATGGTTGTTAGTGAATGGGAAGGTAATGAACTTGAAGCAGCTGGTTTTTTAAAAGAAGATATTTTAGGCGTTCTACAACTTGATAAGTATAAATTCATTATTGATTTAATAAAAGAAATTACAGGTGAGGTAATTGATATTTATAGCATTCCTCTAAAAGAAGAAGGTGTTTATGAATTATTTAAAAAGGGATACAATGGAGATATATTTCAATTAGGAACAGTTGGAATGACCAATTATTGTAAGGATATGAAGCCTGAAAACATATATGAGTTAATTGATGCTATTTCTTTGTATCGACCTGGAGCAATGGATGTAAATGCCCATAATGAATATGTGTTAAGAAAATTTGGAGAAAGAGAAGTTACTTTTCATTGGGGTACTGAAAATATCCTAAAACACACCTATGGGTTAATTATATATCAAGAACAAGTTATGCAAATAGTTCAAGAATTAGCTGACTTTGATGAAGTTACGTCTGATGATATCAGAAGATGTGTTTATCCAGATTCATTATTATGGACTAATAATGGTTATGAAAAGATAAAAAATTTAAGCAATAAAGATAATGTCTTAACATATTCTGATATAGAAATAAAAAATAAAACAAATAAAGTAAGAAAATTTTTTAATAGTGGAAGTAAGAGATGTATTCGTTTAGTTTTTGATGGAGGTAGGGAAATTATTTGCACTGAAGACCATAGATTTTATACAAATAAAGGTTGGATTGAGGCTCAGTATTTAATAAATAATGAATTGTATTGTTTACATGAATTACAAGAGAAGTATGGTAATTGTGATGTAAGTATGGATAAATTATATCTTACTATAGCTTTAATTACAGAAGGCTACTTTATGAAAGAAGTAACCTTCTCAAATAAAGATGTTGATGAAATTAATAAATTTAAGAAGGCTTATAGAAACTATTTTAAAAAAGAAGTTAAGTATGAATATATAGATAAAAATAATGTAACTGCTCTTCATTTAGATATTGATATAGTTGAAGAATTAGAGCTAAATAAAGTTAAATCAGTAGATCAAGTTTTACCTGATTATTTTTTACAATTAAACAAAGAAGGTTGGTTGTTTTCATTGGCTAAATTAATAGATTTTGATGGGTACGTAGATAAAGAAGGAAGAGTATATTATTGCTCTAAATCTAAAAAGTTGATAGATCAAATTCATTTAATGTTTGAGTGTTTAGGGGTTAAAGCAAATATAGTTACTAGATATAAAGAAAAATATTTATGTAATTATTATGAAGTTTATATTGGAGATTCAAGAGATTTACCTATAGTTCATGAAAAATTAAAAAAGTATAGTTATAAATTGCAAAACTTTAAAGGAGAGATTAATAACGGCAAAAATTATACAAAATATATGATTCCTTTTGATATATGGAATCCAATTATAGAAAAATTGATCAATAATAGTGGATATAAAAGGAATGAGTTAATAAAAGTTTCTGGAAGATATTTTAATAAAAATATCTCTATAGATAAATTATCTAATATTTTAACTATAGTTGGTAGAAGTAAATTGTTAGAATTTTTTATTAAAAAGAATGTTTTTTGGGAAAAGGTTGTTGATATACAGGACTATGGAGTATCTGAAGTTTATGATTTCACTATGAATTCAGGATGTGTTCCTCAAGCATATGTGAATGGATTACTTGTTCATAATTCAATGGGTAAGAAAAAGAAAGATGTTATTGATAAATATAAAGAGCAATTTATATTTAAAGTAGTTGAAAAAGGTTGTCCAGAAGCTGAAGCAGAAATCATTTGGCATGAATTAGAAGTGCATTCAGGATATAGTTTTAATAAGTCCCACGCAGCGTCTTACGCTATTACAGGATACATTGGGCAATGGTTTAAATATCATTATCCATTACAATTCTGGACTTCAGCATTTCAATTTGATACTCCTAATCCGAAAAAAAGCAATATAGGTAGGTTTATTAGTGAAATTCATAGAACTGATAACTTTATAAAAATACAACCACCAGATATAAATGAAAGTGGTGAAGGTTTTATGTCAAATCCTGATAAGATGGAAATCTATTGGTCAATTAGTAAAGTAAAGCAAGTTGGTGAAAAGGCTCTAGAAGTTATAATAGATGAACGAACTAATAAAGGAGAGTTTTTTAGTTTAGAAGATTTTCTTAGTAGAATTGACAAGCGTGTAGTCAATAAAGCAGTTGTTATTAATTTGATTTTGTCGGGTAGTTTTGATGAATTAGAGAATATCAATCATGTTGGTGATAGGAAAATACTTATTAATAAATATTATGAGTTTACAGGAGCTAAAAGAGAGAAAGATGATGTTTATTTAATTAATCATGAAAATTATTGGTGGCAAATTAAACAAAAAGAATTAAGTGGTTTTGGTGATATTGATTATATTACATTTTTAAAAGACAAAACTGAATTTAGTCCTAAAAAATATATTAGTGGATTTGATTTACCCGAAACAAAAGAAGATAGTAATGTTTTGATTGCAGGATTAATAAAAAGATTTGTTGTAAGGGTTACTAAAAAGAATGATGAATTTTGTCGGGTAACTCTTGACAATAACAATGAAGAAATTGATATTGTTATTTGGAATGAAACCTATCAAGGATTAAACTCAGAAAGTTTTGAGGTTGGTAAGATTTTAACATTAGAAGGTAAGGTGGTGAAAGATAATTATAAAGGTGGAAATGTTATACATTCTTTTGAAAAAACTAAAGTTATTTTTATTTAATCATAATATATTTTATATATTTGTAAAAACTAAAACATGAACACTCCAGAAACAAGAACATCAGATAATATATGTGATGATTGTGGCCAAGCTTATTTAAGTAGAGCACAAAGAATGGATGGAACTAGAGTAATGACATTCCATCAAGGTCAATGCGGTTTATGCGAAGATCACAAGCCAATTACACACATAGAAAATTATAACTTTTTAAAAGAGCAGAAATAATGGATAAAGAAACAACAATAGTACATTTGAGGACAAAAATTGCAGCTATAACTCCAACAGCTTGGAATTATGATTTTGATCCTGATGAAATTTTTAAAATCAATCCATACAACATAGTAGGTGAATTAATAACTATTCCTGTGTTGGTTAATAGATTAGGTAATTTAGTGGCTGAATTAAATACTTACATTAAAAGACAAAAAGCTGAATTAAAAATAGCTGAAGCTGATGTAGCTAGAATTTTTCGTAAAGATCAAAATGCAGCTGGTATGAAGAAACCAACTGTTCAAGAAATGGATGATCATTTAACACTTGATTTAGTTTTAAAAGATAAGAGATTTAAATTAATAAACCTCGAAGGTGATTTGCAGAAATTAGAATCAATGCATGATTCAGCACAAAAGAAGAGTTTTAATATTGGAATTTTAGGAAGACATCTAGTTCCAGCAGAATTTGAAACAGAGCTAATAGAAGGTTCAATAAATGGCGTAATGATTAAATTAAGAGATAAAAGAATACAGTAATAGCTGTAGTTAATAATTAAATATAAACAAATTAAATTTTAGAAAAATGAGTAGCATTTTAGAAAACATCAAAAAGATGAGAGAGCAAGCTGAAGCAGCTAAAACAAAGTATTTTACTCCGAAAGGAGGAAAAAATATGTCTCCTAAAGACTTTGTTGAGGGTATAACTTCAATGAGAGTAGCTCCAAGTCATAGTTCAGAATTTCCATTACCATTTGTACCATTCAGATCAACCTATTTAGAAGTTGAGCTAGGAATTGACAAATTGATGAAGTGGAATATAGAGAAATTGATTAAAGATAAATCTTTACTTAAGCCATTTGGTGTTGAGAAAATTGAAGATTTGTCAGATTGGGATGATGATAAGTTGAAATCTAAATTGAAAGAAATTTTAGGAGATTCATTCCAAATGAAGGTTAATAAGAAAATTTTTATTGCTACTATGCATGGGAAAGAAGGTGATAAGGATTTATTAGAAGAGTATATTAAATTTGTTGTTGGTAAGGTTAATGGCGAATGTGAAAGAGATGAAGCTAAAAAGAAACTGTCTCCTATTTTTGGATTTAGAGATAGTACTGGAAAGTGGAACTCAGGCATTAATCCAGGAACAAATTTTGTATTTTATGGTTTTGATTGGGGAACTAAAAATCTATTTAAGGTTGAAATTTATGACAACATGATGGATAAGATTGAAGAATTGTATATGAAATTCGATACCCCTGAAACACCATTAACTATTGATCCATTTTCTCATCCAAGTGAAGGTATTGCAATTGATTTCGATAAATACAAAACTGAAAAAGGTAAATGGGCATTTAGAATTACAGATACGTTATACATGCATAAAAAACATGGAACATATCAGCAATTCCAAAAGTCATTTGAACTTGAAGAGGAGCAATTGAAACAATTAGCAGAAGTTGATCCATTGTATAAATTATTTGGTCGTGGATCATTTAGAAAATCTGATTTTGAACTTCAGGTAAATGGATTACTTTTATTTGATGCCAAACATGAATTTAATGCCTTTGAAAATAGTGATTTTTTAGCTATTTATACTGAAATAGAAAAACAATACGAGGGTGAAGTTGAAGAAAAAGAAGAAGGTGTTGATAGTTCTATTGAAGAAACTAAATCAGGTAGTGATATTGATAAAACCTTTGCAACCAAACCTCTGCAAGTTCAACAACAAGAAGCTGAAGCAGCTAAAAAAGTAGAAGGAAGTATTGATGATGAGGAGGCTGAATTAAAGGCAGCTTTAGCTTTGATTAAGAAAAATAAAGCTAAAAAAGCAGCTGAAGCTAAGAAAACAGCAGCCAAAAAAGATGATCCTCTTAAAAATACTACCATTGAAGAAAACAGTTTTAAAGAAGATGAGAAAGAAACTCCTCCTGCAACTGAACCAACAGCAATGAATGCTAAATTAGCAGCATTAAGAGCTAAAACAGCAAACAAGAAGTAATATTTTTATAAGAAGTGGGGTAAAACTCACTTCTTTAATTTCAAATAATCGTAAAATGAATCCAGCATTAGCAGCAATAAGTAATGATTGGCATATAGAGTCAAAAAATACTGAACAAATAATAGGTTTAATTAAACAAAAAATTAAGTTAGCTAAGAAATTAGAAACAACTACTCTAATTTGTTTAGGAGATGTATTTCAGAGTAGACAAGCACAGCCATTGAATGTATTAAAATGTTTTGAAAAAATATTAGATTTAATTGATGAAGCAGGAATGGTACTCTATTGTATTGCTGGGAATCATGATAAAACTGACTATTCTAGTGAAGATTCTTTCCTTGATCAATTTCAATGGCATCCATCATTAAAATTATTTAATGTAATTTCTGGAGATATAGTTTTAGGGGGGGGTATACATTTACAATTTATACCATTTTTTGAAGAAAGTAAATATATTGATATATTGGATTCATTGATTAAAGATAATGCTATCCATTCTTCAAACCCTAGAAGGATTTTATGTTCTCATCAAGCCTTATCGGGTTCGGTAAATAATGATGGATCAAAAATTGAAAATAATATTAAACCTTCATTATTTGAGAATTTTTTCAAAGTATTCTTAGGTCATTATCACAATCAAAGTCAAATAGGAAGGAATATATTCCACCTACCTAGTTTACAAGCCAATAATTTTGGTGAAGATAATGAAAAGGGATTTACGGTATTATATGCTGATGGTAGTCATGAATTAGTAAATAGTATATTCCCTGAATACCATACAATTAAAATTGATCTTGATAAAGTCAACAAAGAAGAACTGAATCAATTAAAGAAAGATGGTTCACAATTAATTAAGGAATCTGATGCTAATATTAGATTTAAGATTGAAGGCAGTAGCGATAAAGTTGGAGCTATAAAAAGTGAAGAATTTACTGCATTAGGCATAGACGTAAAAAAGGAACATAAAACTATCATAAAATCAATCGAGAAAGCTAAAATAGGCGAAGTTATTATTTATGATAATACAACAATTTTAGATAAATTTGATAAATTCTGTGAAACAGAAGAATATGACAATATTGAATATGGTAAAAGTTGCTTAACTAAAAAACTAAAAGAGTAATGAAAGAAGACAATAAGGCAATTAAAAATGTATTAGATACAATTAAAAAGAAATTTGGCAAAGAGTCTATAGTTGGTGAATTAGTTGAAGTAGAAAGAATTTCATCTAGTTGTATTAGTTTAGATTTAGCATTAGGTGGTGGATATCCAACAGGTAGAGTGATTGAAATTAGAGGTTGGGAAAGTTCTGGAAAGACCACAGTTGCTCTACATTTGGCAGCAGAAATTCAGAAAGCAGGTAAAAGAGTTGGTTATGTTGACACTGAGCATGCTTTAGATCTATTCTATGCATCAAATTTAGGTGTTGATGTGGATATTACAGCAGATGATCCACAATTTGTATTATCACAACCTGACTCTGGTGAAGAGGCAATGGGTATTGCTCGTGAAATGGCTGTTTCAGGTGAATTTGGTTTAATTGTTTTAGATTCAGTTGCTGGATTAGTTCCTAAAGCCTTGATACAAGGTGAGGTGGGTGATCAAAAAATGGGAGTAATTGCTAGACTTATGTCACAATGGATACCTGCATTAGTTGCTCCAGCTAGTAATAGTGGAACTATTATTTGTTTTATCTCTCAATATCGTGAAAAAATTGGTGTTATGTTTGGTAATCCAACTACTACTACAGGTGGTCATGCTCTTAAATTTTATTCTAGTCAAATCATAGAAGTCGCTAGGATAGGTCAAAATAAAGATGGCGATAAGGTTTTAAGTAATAAAACTAGAGTAAAAGTTCTTAAAAATAAAGTTGCAGTGCCATTTAAGCAAGCTGAATTTGATATTGTTTTTGGTGAAGGAATTGATTATACAGCTGATGTTTTAGATATAGCAACTGAACTTGAAATAGTTAAAAAGTCTGGAAGTTGGTATAGTTATATTGATACTAAATTAGGACAAGGTAGAGCTGGTGTTATTGATCTTTTAAAAGACAATCCAGAATTGTATGAAGAAATTGAAGGTAAAGTTAAAAATGAATTAGGTTTAAAATCGTAAATATTATGTGGTATCCTATAGGAATAATATTAAATAATTTTAAAAGCTTTGAATATCAAGAATTTCCCTTCAAAAAGGGTGCTTTTCTTGTTCAAGGTGTCAATAAAACAGATGAAGGACAGCAAAGTAATGGATCTGGTAAAAGTGCTCTTAGAGAAGCCCTTTGTTATGTTTTGGATTTACCATTAATTGCTGAAAGTTTAACTGATTTAATTAATGATAACAATGGCGCTAAAAGTTGTTCTGTTGGCTTTAGTCTCAAAAATGTTTTATCAAATCAAGAGCTAACTATAACCAGAACCACACCACTAAAAGGCAGCAGCACTCTAGTTATAATATTAAATGGTGAAGATCAAAAAGACAAATTTGCTACAGTTCCAGAAGGCAATAAGTTAATTATTGAACTATTAGGTGTTAGTAAGGAAGATCTTACCAATCATTACATTATTTCAAAAGAAAAATATAAAAGTTTTTTCTCTAGTTCAGATAAGCAAGTTAAAGAGCTTATTGGTAGGTTTAGTAATTTTAATAAAATTGATGGCGTAGAAGATATTGTTCAAAAAGATATTGATAAATTAGAATATAAACTACATGTCAATGAAAATGATTTATCAAAGTTAGAAGGTAAAGTTGAAATACTACAAGAACAATTAGAAGCAGAAAAAAATATTGACACTTCTTTAGTTAAGAGTGCTATGATTACTGAGTTTGAAAATGCTATAATTAAACATAAAGAAACTATTCAAAACAATAAAGATAATATTGTAATTTCTGAAAATAAAATTAAGGAGTATAAGCAACAAGCAATCACTGAAAAGGCCGTTTTAAAGGTTTACAATGAAGAATTAGCGGATTTAAAGGAAGTAAGGTATGATGAAGCAATAAAAGCCTTAAATCAAGAGAAAAAGGGTGTTTTGTTAGAGAAAATTAAAATAGGTGATTCTATATCTGAATTAAATGAGAATTTAAAAGAATTTAATAAATTTAAGATAGAAGTTGAGACAACCATTGAAGGTTCTATCAAGTGCCCTAAATGCTTACACGAATTTATTCTTGATAGTGAATTAAGTGTCGAAGAAGCACGAAAAACATTACCACAAGTTTTAGAAGAAATTGAAGGTATTAATAGCAACTTACAATTACAAGGCACACAATTAGATGAGCTTGATAAATCCATTGGTAAATTCCATGAAAAGATTCAAGATTATGATTCTAAAATTACTGAATTTGGCAACCTTAAGAGAGGTATAATCAAAAAGAAAAGCTCTAAAGAGGATGATATTAATGACTTAACTACAAAAATTAAGTGGGAAGAAACTTGTATTGTTAATTTTTTAAATGGGATTGAATATACAGACAAGTACATTAAAGAAGCTGAAAAAGGTATTGAAGAGACTAAAGCTAAGGAAATAACAACACGTGAGAAAGAAATTCAAGAACAAATTGATTCATTAAACGAAGAGGGTGTAGTTGAGCAAGAAAAAGAAATTCAAAGAATCAAGGATGATATTTTTGATGTTGAGCAGTGGATTATTCGATTTAAGAAATTTAAATCTAGTTTAGCAAATGAATCTTTAGAAATTATACAAGGCTATGCCAATATGTATCTTCAGAAGATGAAAACTAATATTAGCCTTCAATTAGAAGGATATAAGACTCTTAAGAATGGTGACATAAGAGAGAAAATTACACCTATTATTTTAAAAAATGGTATTCAAAAGGGTACTGGAAGTTTAAAGAAATTTTCAGGTGGTGAAAGAGTTCGAGTAGATATAGCAACAAGTGTATTGGCATTACAGAACTTAATTAATAATAGCTCACCTACAGGTGGATTAAATTTATTATTTACGGATGAAATCACTGAAGGTGTGGATGGATTAGGATTAGAAAATCTAGCTAAAAGTATAAGTGGATTAGATAAATTTTGTTATATAATTTCACATGTTCAACATGAAAGTGTTAATGAGAATATATTGACAATCGAAAAAGTTAACGATATAAGTAAAATAATTTAAGTATGAGTGGATTTGGAAGGGTAAAAGTACATGATTTAGGATCAACAGGTGGAGATTCTAGGGATGAATGTAGTTGTTTTGAGTGTAAAATATATAGAGCAACCAAGCCATCAAATTGGATTAAGTTATTAATATTTTTAAAAATAATTAAATAGTTATGGCAAAACCAATATTTATAATAGGAGTCCCTGAGCTTTTAGAAGCAGAATATATAGAGAAGCTAAATAAGGATATAGTATCTAAAATGAAAGATTACCACGTTTTTGTATATATCGACCAAACCTTAAAAGAGTTTAAATTCCAAGCTTTTTATGAAAAGGATTTCGATGAAGTTAAATTTGAAGAATTAAAGCAAATAATAAAAGATTCAGTTAGTAATGGCGATAACCAAGAATAATTTAATTTGTAAAATCTACAATAATCAAAAGGTTAATTCCAAAAGGAGAAAACATCCTCCACCTAATTATAGTAGGGTGGAATTAAGAGATTGGTTATTTAGTCAACAATTGTTTCATGAACTGTATAATAACTGGAAGAATAATAACTATATTAGCGATTTAAAACCTTCTCTTGATAGGAAAAATAGTTATTTATCCTATACCTTGAAAAATATTCAACTCATGACGTGGGGTGAGAATAACCGTAAAGGTAACATAGATAGGAAAATTGGTATAAATAATAAAAACTCTAAAGCTGTATGTCAGTTTGACAAAGAAGGGATTTTTATCAAAGATTTCTTTTCTCAAAGTGAAGCATCTAGACAAACAGGAATTAATAAAACAGGAATATCTTCAGTTTGTAGAGGTAAGGGTAAAGCAGCTGGAGGTTATATTTGGAAATTTAAACAAAATATAAAATTATGTGGTGGAAATTAATTTATTTAGGTATTTCAATCCTTTCTTTTTCAAGCTTTATAGCTTTTATTTGGATTAAGTATGGTGCTCAAGGGAGTGTTTCTAAAAGTTATTATAAATTAAGAAAAAAATACAAGGTTGTATTTTCTTTAGCTATTGGTGTATTAGCTATACCATTAACAATGATTGCGGTATCAAGACTAATGTTAGCTGCTTGTGGTTTAATTACTGTGGTGGGACTTGCTGCTAATTTTAAAGAAAGCAAGCTTGAAAAAATTGTACATATGGTTGGAGCTTTTGGTGGTTCTGGATTATCATTATTATCAATATGGCTTTTTTATGGCTTATGGCAAGTTGTAGTTATTGATGCAATTATAGCATTATTTATATCAATCGGTTTATATATTTTCAATAAGAACACCTATATTTGGTGGATGGAGTTAATAGTAATTGTATCTACATGGGTTGTGTTGTTTATGGACATAATAAAATAATATGGAATTTAAATGTAATAAAGAGGATTGTGAGGAATTTGATAAAATCATCAAATTTACAGAAGTAAGGGTAAAATATAATAAGCTTACTGATAGTACTGAATATTATAATACTAAAACTGATCATCAATTAATTTGTCCTAATTGTCTTGAGGTATTAATTGAGCATAAGGGTGAATTTCAAGGATTTGGGGTAGGTAGAAGTACTTTTAACGATAAATCACCTCAACAAAAAAGAGAGATCCTTAAAAAGCGTGAAAAGGAACATCAAAAAGGAGATAAAGTTTTTCATGAATACAAGAAATTTAAAGACAATGGAGGAAAAGACTAATGGCTAAATTAAAAAAACAACAACTAGATTTATTAGAAGATTTATCTAAAGATCACCAAATATATATTATAGTTGATAGGTTTGATTTATTTGAACCAGAAATATATGTTTGTAATGACTTTAGAGAAGCTGTTAATGGTGTAGCATTTCATAGTTTAAGGAACTATAAGAAGATTACATCTATAGTTGATAGTAACTCTACATATGTTAATTCTCCTAGTGCTATAGGTGTTATAAATACAGCAATTGATATCATGATTCCTATTACTCAAGAGAGAAAGTATAGTGAAACATTTATTTGGATAAAATTATAAGTATTAATTAAAAATCGTAAATTATGAGTAACGAAACGAATTACTTAACCACTGAAATAGATTTGAGAATTCAGTATGAAATAGAGACTGGTGTGAATATTCATGATGATTTAATTTTAGGTAACAGCACACCTCTTCCAAAATATGTTAAATATCTTGAAGAAAAAATCTTAAAGAGTAATATTAAAAAAGTTAATGAATTACTTAGTATTGCTTCTAAAGAAGATGAAGAGGAGGTGAGTTGTGAAAATTAGAGGAGGTGTTGATCCAGGGAAACAAGGATATATTACAATCATAATAGACGGCAATATGATAGAATTTTTTGAATTTCCTAAGATCGGTAAGAATGTTGATTTGCACTCTTTAGATGAAATATTTAAAGGAATCAAAGACTTAGGTGGAGATTTATTATTTATTATGGAAGATGTGCACGCTATATTTGGATCATCAGCTAAAGCTACATTTTCATTTGGACATATAGTTGGAGCTTTAGAGGTAATGTTGATTGCTAATAGTATTCCCTTTGTTTTAGTTCAACCTAAGAAATGGCAAAAAGAAATGTGGGAAGGTGTTCCGCTACAGAAAAAATCTTCTTCAACAGGTAAAACAAAAGTTACAGATACTAAAGCTATGTCTTTAATTGCAGCTAAAAGAATTTTTCCTAATGAAGATTTAAGAAGAAATAGTAGATGTAAGGTTGCTCATGACGGCAAAGTGGATTCATTGCTAATAGCCGAATACGCACGAAGAAATTACTAATTATTATCACCCAAATTAAAAAAGTTTGGGTTTTATTTTGTTTTTAAAAATATAGTTTATATATTTGCGTCTTTAATATTATTAACGAAATCAAAAATAATGAGAAATATTAAAAGAATTATTTTATTAATTGCATTTTTATCAACTTCTTTATTGGCAATTACTCCCAAACCTATTGCTAAATTAAGCGGTAAAATGACATGGGTAATTACAGAAACTGTAAAAGCTGATTTTAGCACTGCTATAACCTTAACATTTAAATATGAAGGCTTTTATAGTAATCATTCTGTAGATAGGGGAGGGATGACATATATGGGCATTACTCGTAATTGCCACCCTAAATGGAAAGGGTGGAAGGTCATCGACAAAAAAGGTTATTTAAAATGGAATGAAGAAGTTCCTGAATTACTGCCTTTGGTTTTAGAATTTTATGAAAATAAATATTGGACCAGTTTAAAACTAAATGAATTATCTTCTCAATTAATAGCTAATGAAATTATGGATAAAGTTATCCATAATGGTCATCAAGGTGGCTTAAGATTAGTTACAAGAGCACTTAATACCATTAATGGATCAAAGTTGCATACAAGCTGGAAAATGACTGAAGAAATAATTCTAGCTCTACAACAGGTTGATGAAAGAGAATTTATGGAAGCATTTAATATGCATCTTAAAAATAGATATTATTCTATAGTAAATAATAACCCAAGTCAGAAAATCTTCCTAAAGAGCTGGCTAACACGAATAAATTACATTTCATAATGAACAAAAAACTGGAAATATTACTAAAAAGACTCGAAGAGCGCAATAAGGCAATGGCTTTATTGTTAGACAAACCAAAAGTAAAATCAACTACTAAAAAATAAAAGTATGACATTTAAAGTAAAAACTTCAATATTATACATTGAAGATGAGGATTTAAAAATCAAGTCAATGTATAAAGATATAGATAACATTAATCAGACCGATATATCAGATAGAGGTATTGTTCTACAAAATAATGTTGTAATTTTCAAGCGTGGTAAAAAATTGAAAGTATTAAAATCAAGATATTAAATCATCCTAAACAACTAAAAAAATAAACTGTCTATGAAAAACCTAACAGTAGAATTTAATGTCCTTAAATCAAAAGAAACATATCAAAAAAGAGATTTCTTACTCAGTCTTATTGCTAGTATGATAAGTAACATTCCAGAAAGATGTAATTTCATAGATAATTTCAGTACACCTATGAAGGTGCATAAAGCTGACGATGGAATGAGTCAGGTAATTGATAGTATATTTGGTTACTATATTTATCTTCATGACAATGAACCAAGTAATACAGCATTTAAAGCAGCAGCATTTCATGATTTACGTGGCTATTTAGAAGCAAGGGAAGGATTTTCTCCTAGAACTAAGAGCTATATTTGTTATTTAAAAGAATAAAATTTTGTTTTTAAAAATATAGTTTATATATTTGTAAAGTCAATCAAAAATTATAATCGGTATGAAAAACTTAAAACAAGTACAAGGGTTCCTTAATAACATTCCTAATATTAATTCTGGTGGTTGTGGTATAGCAGCTCTTGCTATATATAGGTGGCTTAAACAAAATAATCAACTTACTAAAGATACTAAATTTGTTTATTATTATTTTAGTGAAGATAGAAGTGAAATAAGTTACAATCATTATTTAAATAATTCAAATGTGTTAGAAAATAATAATGGTGAACCAGAAGCATGTGCTCATGCAGGTATTTATTACAGAAGAAAGTATTTAGACAGTAATGGTAAAATAGATACATGGAAATTTGAACATGACCATTATGTTAATGAAAAATTTATTGTAAACTCTATTAATAATTTAGGGTGTTGGAATAGTTCTTTTGAAAGATCTCATATAGGCGAGATTGAAGATAGGTTAAATATTAAATTAAACGATATATATAATTAGTTATGAAAATAAAGAAGTGGGTTAAGAATTGGCTTTTAAAAAAAGATATAATAGAAATATTTCACGAGTTAGATGGATATGAAGAATATAATAGAAAACAATTTCTTAAAGACAAAGTAAAACTTCAAGAAATTGTTGATCGTTATCCATACTTAATACAGAGGAATAATGAATTAGTAGTTGTAGATGGAAATGTATATAAAATAGTTGGAATTACAATAGGATTAAAATTAATTCAATTGTACGTTATCAATATATAAAATAATTAAAATGACTGAAAAAATACTAAGTAAATATCAAATTGCAATAGATAAGATTTATACTACTACAAATAAGAATATATTCGTAAGCGCAGGTCCTGGCAGTGGGAAAAGTTTTTTGCTTCAATATTTACTAAAGAAAACCCCTTTCTATAAAAAATCTATATTGACAGCATTCAATAAAAGTATAGCTGAAGAACTCAAAACAAAAGTTCCTAGTGGAACAGAAGTAAGTACTATTCATTCTTTAGGTTTTAAAATACTGAGACAAAACGTCTATGGTCAGTTTAAGTTAAATGAAATCAAAACCTTTATCTTAGCTAAGAAAGTTGTTGAAGATATCTTTAAAAAGCGCAAAAATGGTTACAAACAGTATAGTATCTATCTATTTACTATTGCTAAATTATATGATCTATATAGGTTGAATTTAGCTAGTAAAACTGTTGAAGCTTTAGAGGCACTTGCTGATGAATATAGTGTTGAATTATTAGAAATAACAACTATACAAGATACTTTGAAAGTAATTGACTATATTGAAAATTACAATAATCAAAGTCATAAAGAAATGATGATTGATTTTACAGATATGTTGTGGTTGGCTTATATTAACGTTGACAAAAACTACTTTCCTAAGTATGATGTTGTGTTTGTAGATGAAGTTCAAGATTTAAATCCTTTACAGAGAGAGGTTGTGTTAAGGTTAATTGATAAGGGTGGTAGATTCATCGCTGTGGGCGATTTTCGACAGGCGATTTATTCTTTCATGGGGTCAAATTTAGATAGTTTCAATAAGCTTAAAAACTACCCTAATACAGAGGTTTTACCTCTATCAGTTTCTTATCGTTGTGGTAGTAGTATCATTGAAATGGCTAATGGTGTATTTCCAGGATTAGAGGCTTTTGAAGGTAATCCTGAAGGAATTATTAGAGAAGGTAATTTTAGAGATATTAAAGAAGGTGACATGTTGTTGTGTAGAAATAATCTTCCTTTAATCGAAACCTTCTTAGAGCTCTTAAATTTAGGCAAGAAATCATATATAATGGGCAAGGATTTTGGTAATGCTTTAACTAACTTAGTTAATTCAGTTGAATCGGTTGAAGATTTTGAAGAAATGCTTAATAAAAAAATTGACCAATTACAGAAGCGTGGTATTGATAATCCATTTAACAATAAAGGATATGTTGCTTTAAGAGAGAAAATTGATATTATAAAGTTATTAATCGAAAGAAAAGGTTATTCTCTTGAAGAAGTAGTTGGTTTATTTAATAATCTCTTCAGAGATAAGCCAAATTCTAAAGATAGTGTAACACTTTCCACAATTCATAAGTCGAAAGGGCTTGAAAGTGAGCGAGTTATCTGGTTATATCCCGAATTAATACCAAGTCAGTATGCTAAAACTGAACTTGAAATGTATCAAGAAAAATGTTTGCGTTATGTGGTGATAACCAGAACAATAAGTGAATTAATAATTATAAAACAAGGATAAATTTAAATTAAAACTATTTAATCATGAAAACATTAATTTTAACGCTTGTAACGCTTTTATTGTCAATAACGATAGTAAGTGCTCAATTAAAAATAGAAGACCCACACGGATACGTTAATCACGCAACAGCTGGGGTTTTAATTGGAGCTGGTAGTAATATAATTACTTATCAGTTTTTAATCAAATATACCAATTTAAGTGTCAAACAATGTAAAGTTATTGCATTTTTATTTGGTGTGGGGTCTGGATTTTTAGCAGGACATACATGGGAATCTTATCAAATGAAGAATGGTGGATTCTACAGTAAGAATGATATGTTGTTTGCTGGAGGAGGTTCGACTTTTAGTTCAGTAGGAGTAAGTTTCATTGTGGGATTTAAAGGATCAATTCCTAAAAGCAGACTACCAATTGATTTTGAGGTTGAACCATACAATCCACCTTTGGTAAAAATAAAATAGAATTTTGATGAAATGGATTAATATTAACTATAAATTAATTTATTATGATAACAATAAATGGAAAAACTTACAAAGGGAACAATTTAACAATTTCAAATAATGAAGTTTATATAGATGGCAAAAAAGCAGACCAACAAGATGATGCAAAAACTATAAATATCAATATTGAGGGCAATATTGAAGCTGTTAATGTTGATTATTGTGACAAGATAGAAGTAGTCGGTGAATGTGGACTTGTATCATCTAAGAATGGCAACATACAAATAAAGGGTAATGTTAGTGGAGACGTAACTAATAAGAACGGCAATATTATATGTAGAAATGTTGGTGGTGATGCTGAAACTAAAAATGGTGATGTAATTCATTCATAATCAAATAGAATTTTTAAAATTAAAATTTTTTATTAATTTAGTCGCACTTCTAGGAGGACAGGGTCTGATCACCTTTTGTCTTGGCTCTCACACAAGCAATTACTCCTAAAGGTTTTAATCGGTGAGAGTAATTAAAACAACTACAATGAACAAAGAAAAAAAAGAAGGCATATCTAATAGAGGAAACAGAAAAAACCCTTCAAATAAAGCTAAAATTATGAAATACAGTGAAGGTAAGGGTCTTGATAATTATAGATTTAATTATAATATCAGTATCAATCAATATGCTGTGTTGAAAAATAATTGGGAATTAGATTATATAGATATCGCTGTTTTTTTATCTATCTATACTTTTATAAGTTCTGGCAAGGCTGATTCATATAGAATGATAGATGCTAATAGTATTTCATGGTATTTTGTTTCAGAAAATAAAATAATAAAAGATTTACCATTAATTCCAATAAACAGTTCTACTGCTATTACAAAAAGAATAACTAATTTATGTAAATATAATTTGTTGGTTAGGAATCCAGATAATAGGGTAAATAGTAAAAAACATATTAGAATTGGAAGTGGAGCTAAAAAATATTTTTACAATTATGGTAATAGTCAGGAAAGTCCTGATATCACTTAGTATCAAAAAACATAGAATATTATAATATTCTAGTATTATTTTATTGTAAAATATTATAATATTTCTAAGTATATATATTAGGCAAAAGGGCAAAATCAAAAAAGATTTCGCCTTCCTAGTTTTTTAAAAATTAAAATAGAGAGAAAATGGAAGATCTTACATGGAAAGAAATGGATATACCAACTATAAATCATTGTACAAATTACTGTCCTAATTGTGGAAGGTATCTAACACCTGATTTATTAGATAAGGAAGCTGATGAAGAAATGATGATAATCTACAACTGTAAATGTGGGTGTAGATTTCATGTTGATATGAATGACTATAATTGCGAAACTATAATTGTAATAAGAAGTGGAGTAAAAATAGAACATAAAGGAGTTACGTTTAAATCTCTACTACAAAGATTATTTGGAAGAAACTACTTAGGTGGATTTTTATTGATAGGAATAATATTACTTATAATTTACTGCTAAAACAAAATAACTATGACATTACTAATTAAAGATACTCCTAAAGAGAAACTAGAAGCTATGATTAAAACTCATGGCTATAAAAAAATAGATATAATTGCAGGGTTAGATAGTAGAGATAAAGATTTACACCTAGTAATTTCTATAAATGATATTCCTGAAATAATTATGAATTATATTATGGAAAATTACAATATAATATTTTGTTCTAGTAATAGAATAGAATTTTATGAACACAAACCTATTGGAGTAGAAATATATTTTAATGAAGGAATGATATTATAACACTAAAAACCAAATAAATCATGAAAAAATTAATTAGAAAAATAATAACAGCATTTATCCTTATTATGATTGCACTAGTCATAATAAGTTTTTGGTACTATTGTTTTAATATAGGAATAGAAGTTGACAATTAAATTATGGATATACTAAATAACACCCTTTTAAAAGACGACAAGATAAAGAAGAATGAAGTCGAGCAAGTTGTTAAAGAAAAGATGGAATATACCCTATTGGGGACGTATATCATCAAGAAAGGGCTTAAATTATTCTACTATAATCCTGTTGATGGATCTATTAATGAAGCTATAATAAAAACAAGTGATTTATGTATTTGTGAATTAACTGAAGAAGGGTGGATTTATTATGATTCAGAATCAGACCAAACAACTATTGATGGTAGATGTATTTACTTTCAAGCATTAAGAATGCAAAGTGCTATTGATAGAGTAGCTAAATTTAAGCAAGGTAAAATAAAAGAATTATTCAACCTTAAGAAACCTAATCCCGATGGAATAGATTTCTTTAAACCATTATAAAATGAAAAAACATCAAAATGTAAACTTGCTATTCTTTTTGAATGCAATAATTGGTAGTGTACTTGAATCCTTAACTGGAGAATTTACACAAAGAGCAAAACAAAAATTTAGTATTCTTGTTAAGGGAACCAACCAACTAGAAAAAGAGCTTTTAAAGGGCTGTGATTACTTAGCCCAAGAAACTTATAGTAAGTCATCACTTGCGGTGGCAAGTGTCTTAAATGAGTTCATGGATGCCTACAATGAAGGTAATATGGATGAATTTATAGATTATGTTAAACAATTTAAAAATAAATAATTATGAATTTATTAGATATAATATATTTTGCAAAAAGAAAGGCAATACGTGATTGTGATTTTAACAATAAAAATAAATGAACAACAATAAATTTAAATTTTTTTCTTTCGTTATCTGATTTAAGAAATTTTAAATCACCTGAAACAGATGAAATGACAGAAAATTATGCAATTTTAACTATGAGCAATAGTGATGTGTACTGCATAAGAGAAGATCACTATAAGGATTTAATGAAGAGATTAATTAAAAAACAAAGGAAATGGGAAGACTAATAAGTAAAGTAGAAGAGAATAAACCAATACCAAAGGTTTATTATTGTAAGAATTGTGGTGAAGAAATCACCAAGGCAGAATACGACCAAAACAGAGAATTGTGTAGTGGTTGTTTGAATGAGTTTTATAGTGATTTTGGTGGTAATTGATGGCTATTTCTATTTATACAGATGGATCGGCATTGGCTAAACGAGGACATAAGAGTCATATGCGAGGTGGTTGTGCAGTAGTTTTTTGCATAAATAATGAAATTAAAAAAACAATTTCAAAAGGTTATACTCTTACTAAAATCGGTAGAATGGAACTTACAGCTATCTTAATTGCATTGAAGGTTTTAGCTAAAGATCAAAAAGCAACTATTTATTCAGATTCGATGTATTGCGTTAATTCGTTCAATAAGAGATGGTTACAAAAATGGGAACATCAAAATTGGATTGATCTCTCAAAAGAAAAAGGTAAAAGATTAAATGCGGACATTTTAAAACAATTACTTGAAGAATATAGGAAATTCCCAAGAGGTGCAGTAAAATTTAAGCATATAAGGGGACATCAAGGAAATGAATTTAATGAAAAAGCTGATGAATTGGCTTCTTATCGTAATTTTGTAGAATTTGAGAAAGATCTTGTTTTAACTGATGAAGAGAAAAAAGTTGAAGGTATTTTGTAAAAACAAGCTATTTTATTTATTTTTATACAAAATTCTAATCATTCTGTATTATGAGTAAATCAACTATAGAAGATAAAATTAAGCTACAAAATTTAAAGCTTAACTATATAAAGATCAAAGGCAATAAATATAAAAAATTTAGAATGAGTGACGAATTGAAATCCTATTACAAAAATCTTAATGATAGAGTTTGTAAATTATTGCAAAAAAGTATTGAAGATTTAAAAAGTCAACTACCACTTTAAAAGCGTAGAAAGTTTAACCAACCAAAACAATATGCCATTAGTGATAAAATTAGAAATATATGGGGAAACATATGAACCCTGCATAAGTAATGAAAGATTAATTGCTATTATAAATGAAAATTTTCATCCATATGAAAAAATGGAGGTTGTAATGGGAGTTGCAACTAAATTAGAAGATAATGGAGAGAAAATTACATTATCAACAAGTCTAATAGAAAGCCTTAATTTAGATCAATTAACTGATTTACAAGTTGTGAAACTAAAAAAAGTATTAAGGAAATTCGCAACAAAAGAAGCTAAAGAAAATATTCCTAAGAAGAAAAAAGATATTGGGTTTTTCTGGTGGGGAATGTTAGTTACTCTTGTAGGTATCGCCATAGGTGCTTTAATTATTTACCTTTATTATAAATAAATATGTCTAAAAAAAATAAATTTTATATTCCATTGGTAGGGAAAACTGGCGGAACTACTCTTATAAATGCAGAGAAAATACCAGATATAAAAGAATTGATTCCTACTATTGAGGAAATGATGCTTAATTTAATATCTCAGAAACCAAAGATGGAGAAAGGTGCACCATATTCACCACTCATGGTGAGAGTTTCAGAAGAAAAATTTGCAGACCTTGAAAAACAAATTAGACAAAAGAAAGCAGGGCATGTATTCGTAAAAAAAGCATTTGATATTATCAGTGATACAAAA
>Ga0316192_10000379_pt1 | contig 32282 bp, 26 predicted proteins | sample MerIslwburrow_MG_FD_204931 | JGI IMG/M metagenome (GOLD analysis project Ga0316192, IMG submission 204931) | Coastal sediment microbial communities from Maine, United States - Merrow Island worm burrow | ecosystem: Environmental > Aquatic > Marine > Coastal > Sediment | place: USA: Maine...
CGACGCAGGCTGAAAATCTCCCTTCTTCATCTGTTGAGATCATAAGTCCGAAAACAGGTCAGGGAAACGATGATCGCGGGTGCTGCCTTCCAGCGGGACGTTTTGGCGAAACCTGTTCCGGAACGACAATCGGCTTCTCCCTAATTTCTCAGACAAAAGTCAAGCGTATCTAAAAACCGATTCAACCGACAAAGGGTGGGATTGTTACCCATGAAAACCGAGCAACCGCCAGTGGTCAAACGGACCCTCTGGTCTTGGGTCTTAACCACAAATCCGAAGTTGCAGTTTCTGCTTATTTTCATCATTCTATTCACCGTCTTCAGTCGAGTTGTCCCTCTTGAAATGCAGAAACGGATCGTCAATGAAGCGATCTTTTTGAGGAAGATCGATCTGTTATTGATTTACTGTGGCGTCTATCTGGTTGCCGTGATCGCTCAAGGAGCTTTGAAATTTCTGATCAACTATATCCAGACATTGATTGCCCAACGGGCCCTGGCCGGAATGCGCAAGGACCTCTATCACCATATCCTGACACTACCGCTCAGCTTCTTTCGCAAAACGCAACCCGGTCTGGTGGTTTCAGCCCTGACGACTGAGCTGCCTCTTGCCGGCAATTTCGTCGGGATGGCCATTTCCGTACCGGTAACCAACATCCTCACGCTGCTGGCTTTTGCCGCGTACCTTTTATGGCTCAACCCTCTACTGGCGCTCGTGTCTCTCAGCATCTACCCCGTGGTTGTCGTTCTCTTGCCCATTTTGCAAAAGCGCGCCAACCAGCAGAACAAACGGCGTGTGGACACTTCTCGCCTGATGGCCGGTAAAATCGCCGAGGCCGTCACCGGGATTCACGAGATTCATGGTAACGGCGCCTACTGGATTGAAAACAACAAATTCGATTTTTTAGTCGACAAGCTGATGCGGATTCGGATCCTCTGGACCCTCTATTCCCAAACCATAAAGGTCCTGAATAACTTCTTCACGAATCTGAGCCCTTTTCTCATATTTCTGCTCGGCGGCTACCTGGCGATGAAAGGACAGCTGGAGCTGGGGTCTCTGGTCGCATTTCTTTCGGCTCAGGAGAAGCTCTATACGCCCTGGAAAGAATTGGTCGCGATGTACCAGGTGCAGCAGGACGCCAGTGTCCAGTACGCACGCACCATGGAATACTTCGATCACGAACCGGACCACCTCATAGAACCGTCTGATCGCGAACCGTATGTATTTCGGGGCGACTTCGACGTGCAAAACCTCTCGTTTTTAACTGAAAGCGGCATTCACCTGCTCGACGAAATTTCATTTTCTCTCGGGCAGGGCCAAAACCTGGCTTTGGTCGGATTTTCCGGCAGCGGCAAGAGTACGCTGGCCCAGTGCATCGGCCAGCTCTACCGCTATACCGGCGGGCATGTTCTGCTGGACGGTAAAGAGGTCGAGGAGTTGTCGAAAAAGGACATCACCCGGAATGTCGGTTTTGTTTCCCAGAACCCGTTTATATTTTCCGGCACCATACAGGAAAATCTGCTTTACGGCTGCCTGGCCAATACCGGTGGCGGCCAAAACGGCGGCAGCGACCGGATGCCGACCCTCGATGACATCATCGCGGTATTACAGCAAACCGGAATTTTCGTCGATGTCCTGCGCTTCGGCCTCAATACCGTGTTGACGATCGACCAGGATCAGGAATTGGCGGCCAGAGTGTTGCGCACCAGGGAAAGCTTCCAGGCCAGTTTCGGGGAAAAGCTGGCTGAATATGTCGAATTCTTCGACGAGAACCGGTATCTTTATTTTTCCAGCGTCGCCGAGAACCTGACGTTCGGTGCGGCCAACCGCGATGAGTTCAACCCCATCAATTTGCCGCAAAACACTTACTTCCTCCGTTTCCTGGAGGAAGCCCAACTCACGCGCCCGTTGCTGCTCCTCGGCACTCGACTGGCCGAACAAATGGTCGACATCCTGGTCAACATGCCGCCGGACAAGTTGTTCTTCGAACAGAGTCCAATCGCTCCGGAGGAGTTGGACGACTTTCGGAAAATCGTCGAACGCTCCAAAAAGGCTAAACTCGGGCAGCTCGAAGACGCCGACCGTACCAAGCTCCTCGAGCTGGCCCTGCGTTTCACATCCGGAATTCACAAAACGGTGGCACTTCCGGAGGTTCTGGAAGCCCTGATCCTCGAGGGTCGGCATCTTTTCAGAGAAAAAATCAGCGCGGATGACCCGGATGCCTTCACTTTTTTTCAGATGACGCAATACATCTACTCACAAACGATTCTGAACAATATCTTTTTCGGGAAAATCAATATTTTCAACCCGTTCGCCCAGGAAAAAATAAACCAAAGCATCGTCCACCTGCTGATCGAAGAAGATTTTCTCGAAACCATTATCGAAATCGGGATGCAGTTCGAGGTCGGCAGCAAGGGGGACCGGCTCTCGGGTGGTCAGCGACAGAAGCTCTCGATAGCCCGGGCCCTGCTCAAGAAGCCGCCGGTATTAATTCTGGATGAAGCCACCTCGGCACTGGACAACAAGTCACAGACGCGTATCCAGAATTTGCTGGAAAACCGCTGGAAGGGCAAAAGCACCTTGATTTCAGTGGTTCACCGGCTCGACATCATTAAGAACTTCGATAAAGTGGCAGTGATGAAGGCCGGCAAGATCTGTGAAACCGGGACCTATGCCGAACTCATTGCCAAGAAAGGTCTCTTGTATGAACTCGAATACGGAAAAAAATGAAGCCGGAGCCACCAGCGAGTACCAGGAAAATTTGAACATTCTCAGGCAGATCGACTTTTTTTCAGGACTGCCTCTGGAGGCAACGAAGGTATTTGCCTACCTTTGCATCCGGGAAAAATTCAAGAGCGGTGATTTCTTGTTTCAACAGGACGAAGAGGATGAGCAGGCGTACTACATCATTTCGGGCAGTGCTCGCCTCCTTCATGTGGACGATGGTCAGGAATTTATTATCCGGGACTGCGAAGAAGGTGAATTTCTCGGACGTCTGGCCCTCATGAGCACCATGAGCCGCCTGTTTTCTCTCCGGGCCCGGACCGATATGATTTGTCTGACCATTACCCGCGAGAAATTCACCAAGGCCCTGGAACAGTTTCCAGACTTGATGCCGAAACTGATCAGGGTTATTGTTGAGAATATATACAGTTGGGAAAAGCGGTTTGTCGCCCATCGCACAGTGGATTGCAGCGATTGTTTCAAAGAGATCGGTGTCAGCCTTGTGTGATGGTCGCGAACATGATAGAAATATTGTGACATAATTGCTCGGCATGCTTTGCTTAGGGCTCACTCAAAAATAACTTCACATTTTGGACCCCGATGCATCCCGTCCGACCGCGTTGCGAAAACTCGGAATATCCAGATATTCCTGCATTTTCGCGCCTTGCCGGCCGGGCGCCTCAACTCCCAGAATTGCGAACTTATTTTTTCGTGAACCCTAACCGACCCGGATCGGCGGATGTGAGGTCACGGGTTTGAACGACAAATCCAATGCCAAGGAAAAACGTATCGATAAAGCTTAAAAACCGGATCTCCGAACTCGAAAGATTGGGCCAGAAACTTCAGGCGTTCGGAGAGGGTATCGGACTGTCTAAAAAATGTCTCTTTCAAATCCATCTGGCCGTGGATGAGCTGTTTACCAATATCGTCAAGTACGGATTCGCAGACCACAACCTTCACTATATCGCCGTCACGCTTTCCCATAGAGACGGCAAGATCAGCATTCGCGTCGAAGACAACGGTATCCCCTTTGATCCGGCAGCGAAACAGACATCGGAGCTGAAAGATCCACTCGAACACTGTAAGATCGGCGGGCTCGGGCTGCATCTGGTGAAAAAGATAATGGATGACATCGCATACGAACGGCGCGGGGGAAAGAACGTCATCACTTTAGTCAAATACATTCCGCACACGTGATGCCAGCCTTTTTTTAAGACAGCGGAACCAAACCCATTCCGGTCATGATAGTGTGCCGACACATGAGATGCAAAAGGATGTGAAATGGAAATCATCGAAAACCAAAAAGAGGACGTCAGCATTTTTAAACTGAACGGTCGTCTCGATTCGAACACTTCCCCGGTCCTGGAAAAAAAGCTGGTTTCGGCCATTGAAAACGGTACCAGGAACATGGTCATCGATTTTGAAAACCTCGACTATATTTCCAGTGCCGGATTGCGCATCATTCTGAAAACCACCAAGGACTTGAAACGCACCGATGGTCATATCGTATTGTGTGCAATGCAGGATTACGTCAGAGAAGTGTTTGAAATCGCGGGCTTCGATACATTTTTGCCGATTTTTTCGACTGTCGACGAAGCACTGACCAAGGTTTAAGGGCCCCGGCAAAAAATTATTCCACCTCTTGCTTGTCTTATGGCCCGTCTACTGCGTTAAATCCACCCACACGTATCCAGATATGAGCAGGTGGATGTGCCTTGTAGACAAACCATAATCCGGCGCAATCGTGTGGGATTATTTCTTACCGTGACCCTAAGATCGGGATCCTCTGGTTTCATAAAAAAAATCAATTTGCGCTGTGGCGGCCGGGCGTCTTGGCACCCGGCCGCCACAGCGCAAATGTGAAAATCAACGCAATCCGATCAGGCCCCGTTTGCCCAGCTCGCGCAGAAACCGGGTAACGGCCAGTTCCGCTTCCCGTTGCTGCAGTCGGTGTTTTGCGGCGAACTGACGGATCACATCGCGAACTCGGGTACCGCCGTCCAAAAGCTCCCAAACCTCGGTCCCCAAGGCATCCAGTTGCAGTTTTTTAAGGTATGTGCCTTTGGGCTTTCGTCCCAACCGCCTGACAAATCCGGCCAACCACGGACGGGAGGTCACCGGATACGACAGCTGCAACTCGCCATTTTCCGAGCGGGACTCCTCGACCCGATCGTTCTTGATCGGAGTACACTCGAGGGCGTCTTCACGGCTGGGCAGTCCGCTCTTTTTCTTTCTGCTAAGCATTTAGAACCCTGCGGGCTACTGCGATGCATGAAAATTCTGATGGAAGTTAAAGCGGTTTTGTCAGTTAGGTCAGTTGTGTCAGTTAAAGAATTTCATCGATTTTACGTTAAGGCCACCACGGGTTACGGGTTCTGTGTTGTCAGGTTACCCTGAGTTTCGAGTTTCCAGTTTCAAGTTTCTATTTTCGTGCTAAACTGTCGCATACGTTTTGCAGATCCCATCCAGAACCCCCGCTTCAATCGGCTGCCGGTCTTCCAACCGCACGCCGAGAATGCGGTTTTTATCCACTTCGTGCCACAACCGCAGGCTGCGATAAAGGGGGTGCCGCTGAAGTCGCCGGTACAAACGAGGAAATAAACCGCTCGGGGACCCGTATTCCAGTTCTACGGTCAGCGGCGATCGCTTTTTAAACCTTACGGATCGGTTTGCGGACAGTCCGAGGCATCTCTGCTCGAAACCCTCCAAGCCGCCGTCCTTGAGGAGCACGGCCGCCGGACTCCAGCGCAGCAGTGTGAGCTGCGACTGCCGGTTTGTGAAAGACAGTTCGTAGGCACCGGCTTCGAATCGAAACCGCTTCAGGTGGTAGGTCGCCGGCACTTCGGCGACAATGTCGAAAACCGACCAGAAGGTTTTTCGGTCATCGGTGTGATCGTCAAAAGAGGCCAAAACCCGGTCGGCTTGCTTGAAAGGCCGCTGCCCAGTCGTCTCGAAGAATTGCAGCAAAACGGCCTTTCGGCAGCCGGGGCAGTAGAGTACGGCGCCTCGACCGCCGATGCTGTTGGTCTGCCAGGCAAATCCGAGACTGTCGTAGCGCTCGATGGCCCGGGCCCAATCTGTCGGCAGCTTCTCTTCCCGCAAACTCCTGCGCAGCTGCCGCCCCTGGGAAGCGGCCAGGTGTTTGAGCTGGCTACGGAGTTTAAATTTTCCCTTCACCGGTGCCCACTTGACCTCCATTACCGGACCCCTGGGCGTTTCCAGCAACAGATAGCGGTGGCCGATTTTCCCGATTTCCCAATCCATCGGGGTATCGAAACGCACACCGTTCCAGGCGATTTGCCGCCATTTCATTGGCTCGGCATATTTGAAGCAATCGGCCACAATCTAGTGCTCCCGGTGAAACCGTTTCTCTTGGGAGGATCAGTACTGAAGGCTGCCGAGGCTTTTCAGAATCAGCGCAAAGCCCATCGCAAACATGCCGGTCAGCCCCATCCCGCATGAAAACCCGGCCAGCAGGACCGGTGCGTACTGCCGCCACATAGCCCCATAGCGCTTCAAAAAGAAAAACCGTCCCAGCAGGGCGCCAATCACCTCCAGTATAAACCCGTGCGGCGTCGACTGGCCCAGTCCACGAACCACGCCATAGATCAGAAGAACCGGCAGCCCCAGAACCGCCAGCAGAGCGTAGGTCACCAGCCCGAACAGCAAACCGCTCATCACGTAACTGCCCCGCAGGGCCTGAAAAAAAAGTGAGTTGCCCTCCAGGGTGGCGGTCTGCATCAGAAGAGTGTTCAGGGCCTGCAAATGCCAGAGTTCCTGGGCATAGGGGTAGTTGCTGGAGGGAATGGGGGCCAGGCGCCAGATAAACTGCGAAAACAGGAGACTGGCAATCATGACCACCGGGAAAACCACGATTTCGGCCTTGATGATGCCGCGCAGGCTGGTTCCGGTCAACTCGATTTCGCGGAATTGCACCGTGGCTTCGCCGTAGTTGTGGATCGGTATGGGCGCGTACCAGATTTCGATACCCTGGTAACCGAAGAATCTGGCGCCGGCTATGAAGCTGGCTTCCCGCACCAGTGGCAGGCTGACGAATTGACCGGCGATTCCTTCCATTCGGGCGGTGATGTAAGAGACAAGGGGGGTGTAAACAAAACCGTACCCGAGGAAGAAGATCCAGGGAAAGTTCGGCACCAGCCAGACGCATAGCCCTACATAAGAGAGGGTCGAGAACACATAAATCCCGATGGAAATCCAAATGTTGATATCGCCGCGCTCGGAATGCGAGCGGAACAGGTCCCTGAAGCTGCCTCTCTGCCCGGCTCCCTTTTCGCCGAAGGACCGCAGAACCGCCCATATGCCGATCGCGGCGATCGCAAGGCCGAGACCGATACCGAAGCTCATGTAAAAATCGAAATTATTGGCAAAAACCGTGTCGACCGTCCCCATGCCCTCGTGCCAGCGATACAGGATCCCGTGCCGAAACAGGACCGGATTGGCCGCGATGGTGATGATCACGCCGATCAAGCCGCCGATAACCGCCCAGAAAGGAAGCACCATTCCGACGAACAAGAGGGTCAAATCCAGCTGAATTCCCGTCGCCACCGCCGGCAGCAACCGGTCCGTATAGTGCGTCAGTTCGATCCAGGGTATCGGGATGAGGCGGATCGGTTCCATGAGCAGCAGACCGGAGACGGTGGGCAAGAGCACATAAATGGCGCCGAACGTCAGGCCGATCATCCCACCGATGGAAAAAACCCGCCACTTCCAGCTCTTCTGCTTGTCCTCGGTCGATTCGGCAAGGGCCATCGTCCCCAAGGCACCCACCGGTGCCATGGGAAACGGCAGTTTTTCGACGTCCGAGGTGATGCGATAGAGGGTGTACCCCAGTCCGAAACGATCGATGCGCTGTATGAGTTGGGTACCGAAGAGCAAAAGGATCGGTATCAACCAGTCCCGGTGGAAAAAGTTCCGTTGCACCAGGGATTCCGAATCCGACAGCGGGGCGACCCAGCTCGGGATAAACTCCGTCAAGCCGAGCATGCGGGCAGCATCGGATTGCACCAGGTACTGATTCCACAACAGCCCCTGAAACGGCGTGGCCATGGCGGCACCGGCCATGTAGTAGAGCAGAAAAATCTCCTGTTGCTTCAATTCGGTGTAAGATCGCTTGGCCACTTCCGCGAACAGGATGATGGTCACCCAACGGGCAGCCGGACCGATACCGGTGCCGATCACGAGTTGCAGGTACATGCTGCCGGGCATCATCAGGAAGCCGATGAAAATGGCTCCGATGACGGTCTTCCAGTCAAACCCTTCTTCAAAATGGTCCGGGGGTTTGAGCAGATCCCGATATTCCTGGAGTTCTTTATCGTCGTACATAATTTCAACCAGGAAACACCAAATAACTGGAATTGCGGAACAATCCGATGACCGCCCACGTGCCGGCCATGAAAAAATCACCGATAATCAACCCCACAAAGAACAACCGCACCCTTTTGAACAGCTGTACCCCTCCGTAGCGCATACAAAGGACATTACAAAGCCAGCCGACAAAGAAGCTGAACCAAAGGATTCGCATGGCGGAACTGTAGGTGACCAGGTAACCGATCGGGTGAATGGGCCACCAGTAAAACTGATGATAACACACCACGAGCATCAGCATGACCACCGCCCCCACCAGAGAGAAAATCAGGACCCACTTGCCGCTGTGCATCGGCGATTCGATCAGGGTCTGGACATTCTCGTATCCGGAAACCGTCGAACGGAGAGCCCAGTCCAGGTCGAGTTCCCGGATACCGAATTTGTAGCACAGGGTCAACATAGCAACGAACGACACCACGACGGCCGCCATGATGGTGATCATGATGGCGCCGATGAGCATTTTCCTGGGATTCATCCGGTAGGTGACCTGCCCGGCATGCAGCAGGGACGGCATGAGAGACTCCCGCAGATCAAGAAACAACATCTTCTGGACCACGACACTGATCAGCAGCCCGATGCTCCCGAAAAACCGGGGACCGAAAATAAAGAGCAGGCCGTCCAAGGGCGCATCGGTAAGCGTGAAATAGGCGAGACCGCCCTGGCAGATCACGCGGCTGGCGACCAGCATCACCATAAAGCAAGCGCACACCACAAAAAACGCCGGCAGCAGCGGCAAACCGAAATAGGCACACCAGCCGATGATGAGGACGGACCCCAGAAAAAAACCCCAGAAGGCAAACCGGGAGGAGGTCCACTCTGCATGGAACGGATCGGGACGGCGCGACCGCACCGCATCGCGCAAGATACCCAGCAGATGATACCGCGCCAACCAGAATAGAAAGAGGAAAAAAACCGCGTAGGCCCCAATGGTCTGGGTCTCCTCGGGTCGTGAGAGGGTGGGGCCGAAGGTGATTCCCAGCGCTGCTTCCGGAATGTCGTAACCCATAACGGCCAGGAGGCCGAAGAGCAACCCGCCGACGATAAAAAACAACCAGCAGGACAGGGAAATCTGCTTGGACGTCAAAAAAGCGAATCCGATGAAAGCCGGGTAGATGTAAATCTTGAGTTTGTAAAAACCGGAAAAGAGGCCGTACTTGGGGAAATAGGGACCGGCCAGAATCAGGGTGGGGATCTGCGGCACGGATGGAACGTAGAAATTGAGCCCGTTGATCAGGTGGAGGGCCACCGGAATCATTAAACCGGTCAGAAGAAACCGATCGGTCAGAAAGCGACCCAGAGCATTTCCGTCATAAGCCTCCTGCATGAGTTGCGGGACCCGCAGGAGAGGAAAGTTCATCCGTTCGCTCTCGATGGCCTGCCGGCTGAGGATATTGATCATGCAGAGCATCACGAAGTAGCAGGTGAAGATAAAGATCCCCCAGATCGCAATCGGCCGGGCCCAGGCGTCCCATGGGACCTGCTGAAACACTTGCCACCAGCTCATGCTGCGACCGCCGGCCAGACCGTCATACAGGGAAGAGACCGCTTCCGGGCTCTGGGGATAAAGACCGCCGGGAAGCAGCGGCAGGAGCTCCTCCGCCCAACGGCTTCCGAGACGGGCAAAGTGCTGGGGAGCGGTCAGGTTGATAAAAAACGTGCGCACCAGACCGGTGTAGGCGATTCCCGAGGCGATCACCATCAGGATCCAGATCAGCAGGAGTTCGCGGCCCGTCAATCCGTTCCATTTGGAAAAGACCTTTTTCAGGCCGTAAGTGACCAGCATCAACCAGAAGAGGATATAGAATGGCGCCAGGGGAAAATGCCCGCCGCCGAGCGGTGTTGCCGAGCGATACACGTTGTTGAACGGTGTAATGGCGCAGATCAGCATCGCCAGGAAGAAGCCGATCCAGAGGGCTCGCATGCGGATCGGCATCTCGTGTCCATCCGATAAGGTCGGTGCACTTAAGCCGTTGCCTGCACAGGCTTTACCGTTTTCGACGCGCGATTCGCTGTTTTCCATATCGATATCTTTAATGGTGTGGATCGGGTTCACCGACGTCGGCGGTCATGGTATGGGTGAATTCGCATCCGGCCGGATGTCAAGCGACGGTCGCGGGTTCATCGTTTCGGGTATCCGTCCGACGTCTATACCGCGTTTCTCTCCCTCTGCGGCAATCAGATTTTCGTAGTGTTCCTTGGAAGCCGCGTCCAGAGACCGCCACACCAGCAGCGTTTTGCGCAGCTCGTGAAGAAAGGCCTTGTTGATCCGTCGCCAGGCGTTGGCCTCACCGGAGAGGCGCTCCAAAAGGATTCTGATTTCAAGATAGCCGGGATCTTCGAGCGACCGGCAGAAAGCGACGGCCACCTTTTGCATGATGCCGAAATCGAAGGGCGCCAGCCAAACGTCGGTGGCCAGCTGTAAAAATTCTTCGTCTTGCGCGTCGCTCCCGGGTTCTTCACCTTTTACGCGGTGGTCGGGATCGTTATCGGCAACCCGGCACTCAGCCATTGAAAACTCGATCTTTCCGGCAGAAAACAGGCCATGAGAAATGTCGCGGTGACCTTCGAAATGATCCAGGAGAAACCCGCCGATGCTCAAGTGTTCACGGAAATTCATCAGAAATGGCAGGGTCACCTGCAACCGATTCCCCACGGCCGGCGGAAGTTTCCAGGAGCGGTTGACGTCGGGTATAGCGATGTTGGCGGCTACCCGCGAAGGATAGATCACGGACGCCAGCACCACCAGGATCACCAGCACCATGGCGGCCACCCCGGCAATGGAGGAGTAATTGACCGTGATTCCGGTCCACAGGGACGTCCCTGCGAAAAGGCGCGCGGTTGTCTGGGCCAGAAGGTAACCCAGAACAACGCTGATCACCGCGAATGCCAAAGCTTCGGCGATGAACAAAAACGATACGTGCGAGGGCGCCAGCCCCACGGAAGTGTAAATCCCGATTTCCCGTTTTCTTTCGTAAACACTGCCGATCATCGTGTTGAGCACGATAAAAACGGAAATCACCAGGGGGATGACCACATTCGGGACCCCGCTGTAGCTCATCGTGTCGCTGGCCTGATAGAGAAATGTGCCGTCCGGTTCCCCCGCAAAGAGGGTGAGGCCAAAGCGGTCCACGAGGCGTTCGGCTTCGGCTCGCGTCGTCTGTCCGTCCTCGGGCTTTACGGCGATTCCCTTCAGTTTGCCGCCGGCAGACATCAAAAATCCGTCCGGTACGATCAGCACGCGGTCGGCATCGACATGCTGATACCGGCTTTCGTAGATACGGACCTCTTCACCGGATTCCATGGCTTCCATTTCGACTTCGGTCATTTCCATGGAAATTTCACTGGGAAAGGTGACCGTCGACAGGGGTTCGCCGTCCAAATCGGTGGCGTCCATCAGGCTCCGGCCCGAAAACACGCCGACCACCCGGAAAGGCATCCCCCACAGCAGCACCTCCGCCTCCTGCCGCAATCCCGCATCGATACCGAGTTCACGCGCCGCTCTATCGGAAATAAGAACCACATGGTCTTCAGCAGGCTTGAACCACCGGCCGCCAACCAGAATCTTTTCCATTCCGGTGACCCGCACCTCTTCGGAGGACAGACCGACCACCCCGTACGCCGTGTACTGCCGGTCCAGACGCTGCACCGTCAAATCCAGTGTGCGGGTTCGATTTTCGTCCTCCATCCAAACGCGCGGGGCCGTGATCGCCTTGCCGCCGAAATAGTTGGCCACAACGTCAAGGCTTTCAGGCGGCAGATCGTTCCAGTTGACGGTTTTAAACAGATAGCCGTTATAGGGGGCGCGTTCTTGAAACAGCAGCCGGGTGTGTTGGCGCAGGGATTTCACCGAAGTGAAGCTCATGACGGTAAAGGTGAGAATGATCAGCGTGGCGCAGGTCAGCACGGTCCGCAACCGACGTCGCCTCAGGTTGCTGACGCCCAACAGAAAAGCCGCGACAAAGGCTTTCCAGCGGCCCATTTCGACTGACTTTATGTGCCGGGCGCGCTGCTGCAGTTTGATCATTTCTTCTTCGAACCGGAAGTAGATGATCAGGGTGACGATCCCCGAAAGACCCATGATGAAAAAGGCCAGGATGACGACGGTGGGACTGTACGCCAGCTGAAAAGCCGGGTGCACGTTGTAGATGACGGCGATCAATAGGAGGAGAATCCCACAAAATGCAACGATTCGCCGGTTGATGTTGGTGTACGAAAAAAGCAGACGTTCCATGCAGAAGGCAAACGGAACGAAGAGCGCAATGTAGAACAGAACCCCGAACAGGACGTCCTTCTGCGTGTTTTCCACATCGCTATAGACGCGGGTGGCCAGCGCCCAGGAGCGATGGGCGGCTCTGGAAAAGCGGTCGTACGCCCGCTCTTCGATGGCCTGGCGGGCTTGCGCCAGGACGGCCGCGCCTTCCTTCTGCAGCCGGGCGATCCGTTCGTTGTAGATACCGTGTTTTTCCAGTGCCCGGATCCGCGGCCCGAGCAGGGCCCACATGTCTCGGGCCACCCTGTAGTCCGTGCGGTAAACGTAGGGCCAATCGTCTACCAGATATCCCTGCCCCTGGGGGTGCGCGTCGTCGGCATTGAGAAGCAGCAGTTTCCAGCCCAGCACCGTGTCCGAAAGCGTCAATTTCCAGGGGGTACCGGGTTCCAGAAACAGGGAAGAGACGATGGAAGACCACGTGTCGAGCCGGCTGAAGCTGTACCGAACCGGTCTGGCTTCTCTCCGGGCGTCGATCAGCTGATACTTGTTCATGTAGTGGAATGTGCGGGGTTCGAGGAGGTTGAAAATGACGCTCTGCTTGCATCCGAACATCACCAGGTCGGTTTCCATGTTGGCGCGTTGGACCTTTATCCGGTAGGCATTCTTTCCGGTCTGCTTTTTATCGATGGCCCAAACGACCTGACCGTTTTGAGGATCGAAGCGGTAGGCTTCGATGACCACTTTGTCCTGAACCAGCTTCTTGGTGGACACCCCCTTGAGGAAAAACATTCCCATGGCGTCCACCATGCTGTAGTAGCGCCCCTGACCCTGAAAGCCCATGATCACGGTTCCCGGGGCCGGTTGATCGGGAAACAATTCTCCTTGCCGCAGGATTTTCGCCCGCCCGGTGATCGTCGTGAACCCATACCTGGGGAGACTGCCGTCGTGCAGCTCCGGCGCCCGGCTGATGGTGTCGATCAAAACCGCAATCTGGGCACTCTGGCGCGCAGCAAAGCGACGGTCGACGCTTTCGGGCCGATCGCCCGGTGTGCCCCACAAAGGTCTGGCGTCGTTTACCGTCACAAGCGTAAACCCGAGGTAACCGGCCAGCGCACTGACCTCGCCCCCGAGGGGAGGGCGGTCGAGAAAGAAGTTTTGCCATGAGCCCTTACGGCTGGGACGCAGTGTGTCACGATACAGCGACGGGGCGGATTCGGCGGTCGTCAACCTCACGGCGCCCTGCCGAAGGACATCGTCCAGGATCCTGTAGTTGGCTGTCCGGTTGACACGCGACCGCAGCGGGTAGAGCCAGCCGTAATTGAAGGCTCCGAATCCGTCCCCATGGCTGGAAAGGTGCAGCGAAACGATGGTGGCAATCTCCATCGATTTGGCCAGATTACGAAATGACTTGGCGCTGCGGATGAATCTCTCCTGTCGTCCGGCGTCTGAGGCAATTTGACGGTAGTCTTCAAGAGCAAGGGGAATGAGCTGGTCGATGACCGCCGCCTCTTCCGGCAGAAGATTGCTGAGATCGGAACGCCAGAGCATCCGTCGCAGGAGCCTTCTCTCCCGGGCCAGCTCCATAATGCGACTCTGGTTTTCGTCTCCCTGGCTCTCCAGGCGCAGTCGCATGAGTCTTCTAGAAATGACATCCACCTCTGTTTTGAGGGGATCGCCGACAGCCCCGAGCAACGCCAGGCCTAATGGACCTTTACCGGTCGATTGCGCTCGCAGATAAGCCGTGACGCCCTGCTCATGGGCCTCCTCCAGCATGGCCTCCGCGTCACGGCTCTGTTTGACCGTATTCTTGAGCCTCTTTTGGATATCCCGCAGGTCCCTGCTGCGCAACCGGACGCTCCAGATCATCTCCCGCATACCGGCAAGGGTCTGGGCGTGACCGGCAGTGGCCAGAAGCAGCACCGAGCGGCCCGGCGGTGTGCGTTTGAGTTTTCGGGCCAGATCGAGCAACGTGCCGATCCCGACGGCTTCGTCGGCTCCAGGTGCCATCCCCGGCACCAGTGCACCCGTGTCGTAAAATGCCTCCACGACGATCAGCTGATCTTTGAGTTGGGGGTCCGCTCCGGGAATCACTCCGTAGACATTCTCGGCCGTGGCCTCTTCCCATTCGATTCTGGAGGTCAAACGGGCCGTCCGGGCAACCAGTCCCTCCGGCGCCTTTTCGAAGTCGCCGAAAACCCGGCGGGCCGTATCAATGTCCATACGCAATCGCGGAAATGACATGGGCGTCAGCTCCAGCGCGTCCTCGTAGCGCATTTTCGGCGTCGCGTCGCGGTCGAGATAGATCAGGGCTGAGGCCCCCAGAGAAGCGGCATGGAGCCAGTTCTTCCCCGAATCGATGTCCATCAGAATAATGGACCCTTCCACGATTTTTCCGTTGAAGTGATGCAGCTCGCCGGCTCCGACATAAACCAGCGGCCCTTGCAGGCCTTCGGTCGGTATTGTCTGAGGCGCGACGGCGTTCAACATGACCGGCTGCACGGCGACGTCTAATTGGCGATCCGGCAAAAACAGGCGGCTGTCTTCGTGGCGGATGACCGGCACAGCGAAGAGCTGAGACCCTATTGATTCCAGGCCCAGCCGGGTGAACCGATCCTTGATGAGAGCGGCGGCGGCGGTACACCCGGGCGTACCGGTGCTGCGATCGTCGAAAGCGGCGAATTGCTGAATGTCGGACGTGAAGAGATCCGTCGACGGCGTTTGAACGGCGGCGGCGGCGGTAGACATGGCGATAAGTGACAGTAGAAAAACCACCTGGTTCAATCGTGAAAATCGGATCATTCTCTGGCTCCGATTGTCCCCAGGGATATGGACAATTCCTCACGGTTTTCTATTTTATCGACGCGGCCGTCTCGAATCCAGACCACCTGGTCCGATACGTTCAGCATCTTAAAATCGTGCGTGGCTGAAATGACCGTTACCACGCGCTCATCACTCAGATTTTTGAGCAGGGCGATGATCTCTTCGCCCGTGCTCAGGTCGAGGTTCCCGGTGGGCTCATCGGCCAGGATGATCGCCGGATCGTTGGCCAGGGCCCGGGCGACCGCCACTCGCTGCTGCTGTCCGCCGGAAAGCTCCGAGGGTTTGTGCTGAAACCGGTCACCGAGGCCCACAAGATCCAGAAGGCGAATACCCTTTTTCGCCGCATCGTCGCTGTTCATTCCGGCAAAGGTCATCGGCAGTGTCACGTTCTCCAGGGCCGTCATAACCTGGATCAGATTGAATGTCTGGAAGATGTATCCGATCTTGCGGCACCGCAGCCAAGCCAACTCGTAAGCGTCCAGTTGGGCGATGTCCACCTCGTCGATGAAAACCTTGCCGGATGTCGGCTTGTCCAGTCCGCCGATCATGTTGAAAAGAGTGCTTTTGCCGGACCCTGAGGGACCCATGATTGAAATGTAATGGCCGGCCTGGATCTCGAGATCGATTCCTTTAAGGGCCTGGACATCGACTTTGCCCAGTTTAAAGGACTTGATGACGTTGGACACCCTGACGATGTTGTGTTTCTCTCGCTCCATGTCGACCTTTATTATTCCTAGTGCTCCGTGCGCATCGCCTCCACGGGCTGCATTTTTGCAGCCACTATCGCCGGATAAAAAACGCCGACCAGGCTCAAGAAAAAGCCCACAAGGGTTGCCCACAGAACCGATCCCGCCACGTTAAGCCACGAGACGTCGATCAGAGCGCCGGCCCCGAAGCTGGTCGTCGCCGTGATCAGAGAAAAGAAGGCGCCGGCAAGCGCACCGATTCCACCGCCAACCAACCCCTGCATGCCGGCTTCGAGAAAAAAAAGCTGCAAGATGAATCGGTCCAGCGCCCCGAGGCATTTCATCGTCCCGATCTCCCGGAAGCGCTCCGTGACCGCCATCAGCTGGGCGTTAACAATCCCCACCACGCAGACAACCAAGGACAGGATCACGATCCAACGCTGTTTGGCGGTGGCGGCCACACTGGTATCCTGCGGCCCGATATCGTATCCGGCATTTATCAAGGCCTGCCGTTTGTCCGGATCCCCGCTGGCCAAAAGTCCGTCGGCCACGTGCATGCCGACATTCGTAAAACACAGGAACGACACCGCCAGGACCAGGCTCATGGTCGTGATCATCGAACGGAAAAAACGAACTCGGATGTTTTTGAATGAGATCTCAATGGACTTGTTGAACGGCAGCACCACCAGGCGGCTCACTTGGTCTGTTGTGGATGCAGAAGCCATGTCACCACGAATCTCGGTCATAGGATTACGCCTCGAAGGGCAATGGGGAAGATCTCCGACGACTGCCGGCGAACAAACTTTTCCACCAGAGGGGCGCCATGCATCTGATAACGCACGAAAGGTTGGCTCAGAGGGCTGCTCTGTTTCAAGTTGCCCGCGGTTTTCCGGACGGTAGCATAAAAAAGGAGAGCCATCAACCGGTATTGAGTCGGCATCGAACGGCAACCGAAGTGGCGAGTTTCAGCCGTCTTTCGAAACCGTTCATCCGGGTGGAGGTGCTAACCTTGTTTTCGTGCTAAATCTTCTAATCGGCAACCGCTGCTTGAAGCCACCCGGCTGTGCGGGCGGCACCGTCGAGGTCGATCGAATGGGCAACTGGTTTAGCAGCGATCATACTGTTGCGAATGATGGCCGCCAAGCGTCTGGGCTGCAGGTCTTTTCCGTGTAAAACGCTGACCGCCCCTATCGCCTCCATCCGTTTGGCACGAAGCCCCTGCTCGCGGTCTCCCGGATAAGGCCATACGAGAGCCGTGACTCTGCAAGCCAGAATGTTCATACAGGTGTTGTAGCCGCCCATACTGATCGACAGATCGGCGGCGGCCAGAAACGACAAAAAATCCGGGGTAAAGCGCTCGACTCTGACGCGGCTGTTCGCCTGCCCTTGAAGCAGCTCAAATTCATCCGTCGGCATGTACGGACCGGTGAAGACGTGAAGCACAAGCGGTCGGTCGGATTCAAGGTAGGCGAGACTTTCCAGCAGCGGCTGCAGGAGCACTATTCCGGCCTGGCCGCCACCGGCACTGGCCACCAACAATGTCGTGTTCTCGTCGATACCGAGGCGGCTTCGCAGCCGGTGCCGGGCAGCGGCAATTGGTTTGGGCGTGATAAATCCGGTATAGACGACGGGTATGCTGAGATCGACGAGGCGGGAGAACGTGCGATCGAGTGTGATCAGGGCGGGGTCGGCGTGCACCAGCAGGGCGTCGAACCGACGGTTGAGGATGTCGACAACCCGATTTTCATAAACCGCCGGGTCTTTTTTCTCGACCAAGATGTCCCTCAGACTGCACGCAACTAAACTCCGATAAAGCTCTCCGTTATGAATGCCGTCCAGAACCGGATCGAGCTCGAAGCGGAAGGCTCTGCGGCCGAAAGGGTAGAGTTCGATAATAAACGCATCCGGTGCTTCCCGTTCAAACAGTTCGAAGAGAAGTCGTCTGCGCTCGGACTTCACCGCTTCGAGTGTTTTGCCCTTCTCGGTTGGAAAAAGACCGCTGTAATTGCGATCCGTCATCAGCGCCGGCAGGCGGAACGTGCGCACGTAGACCGGCAGCGGAGTGTCCACCTCGGCGCCACCCGTAACCATGAGTATGTCATGTCCCTTCAACGCCTTGCAGATTTCCAGGCTCCTGAAATAGTGGCCCACGCCCCAGATGTGCTGACAGTAGAGGATGATCTTCATGAGTCAATCACCTGAACCGGAGCCGTCGAGAGCCACCGCATTTATTTTTTCGATCTCTATCTGTCCCCGGCTGCAAACCAGCCAGTGAAGGTGGGCGGGCTTCAGAATGCGAGGTTCCGTCGGCAGGAACCGCCGCTGCATGAGCCGATAAACAAGGCATTTGATAAGGCCCTCATGCGTGACGACGAGAATAGTGGTGCCCGGCCATTTTTCGGCGGCTGCTTTGAGCACGCGCTGCCCCCTTTCCCAAACGCTCTCGCGGTCCTCTCCGCCGGGCGGACGAAATTGCCATCCTTGCATCGTCAAACGGATCAGCAGATCAGGGACTTCCTTTTTTAGTTGGGCGATAGACCGACCCGACCATCGGCCCCAGTTTTGTTCCCGCAAACCGGCCTCGCAAGTGATGGGAACATTGAAAATCCGGTTCACAATGGTGGCGGTCGCCCGGGCCCGGTCAAGATCACTGCAGATACACATGTCCCAGCGGCAGGCCTTGAGCAGATAACCCCAAGCTTCCGCCTGCCGTCTTCCGGCTGCCGTCAGGCGGGAATCCAGCTGGCCCTGGATACGTTTTTCGCGGTTCCAGACGGTTTCGGCGTGCCGTATGAGGCCGAAACGGGTTGTTTTTTCGTGAGATTTCATCATCCCGACCGCTGGTGGTTTCGACGGGCCGTCCGCCCGGTTCCCGCAATCCGGCTGAGCACCCTTTCGACCCCGGCATAGTTTTTCGACAGGTCGTGTTTCCGCCGGATGTAAGCCTGGGCGGCGCGGCCCATATTGCGCCGGCGGCCGGCATCGACCAGAAGATCCTCCACGGCCCGCACAAAAGCATCCGGATCATCGAGAGGGGCCAGCAGCGCGGTTTTCCCGTCCTTGACAACTTCCGGAACACCGGCGTTGGCAACCGCCACAACCGGCAGCCCGCAGGACTGGGCTTCGAGAAATACCATTCCCAACGACTCCCCGATTCCCGGAAAGACAAACAGGTCACCGGCACTGTAATAGCGATACATTTCGGTTCGCGGCACTTTCCCGACAAAAAGAACCTTGCCCCTTAGCTCGGTTTGCGCCAGTTGCGTGAGCGCCGTCCTTTGCCCGCCGTCACCGACGACAACCAGCCGAAATTCAAGACCGTTCCGCAAAAGGCGGCCGCAGGCTTTTATAACCCCGACCAGCCCCTGAAACTTGACGCCGGGCCGAAACATCGCCGCCGTCAGCACGACCGGCGCGTCATTGACCTGCCACTTCCGCCGAAGGTCCCTGCGCGCCGTCTCTGAGAAACAAAAGTCCTGCGGGAAGATACCGGGCAGCGCATACGTCACTCGGTCCGGCGGCAGCAGCCGTTTGAGATTGTTGAAATCGACCTGCTTGTTGACAAACACGTGCCGGGCGGCCCGCAAGGCGCGCCGGTTCAACAAAAATCCCGGAAGGGTTCTGAGGTCGCGCCGGCGTTTGGTCGCATAGGCCCCTTGAAATATCACGTAGGGAACACCCGCGCGGGCGGTAACGTAAGGACCGATCACGTCCGGCCCTTTGTAATAGGCGTGGTAGGTCAACCAGAGATCCGGTTTATCGGCGGACAGTCGCCCTTCAAGCCGTCGGCGCTCGGCCAGCACGCGCGGCATCAACCACGGCTTCCAGAAAATCCAGCGCGTTCGCAGCGCGGTAGCCACCCGCATTCGGTGTCCTTTTGCAGCCAGATAGTCATAAAGGCCGGTGCCGATAACGAGATCCCCGGAAGGCTGGTCGTGTCCCAACGGCTTGAACGGTGCATAAAAATAGATGTTCATTTCTTGTTAAACACTTGAGGCCCTTCGGGCCGCCACGGTGCATGAAAATGACGCGCCGGAGCCCGGATGAGCGGTTGAGAACAGCGGCTGACTGTTTGAGTCGCTTACGGGGTCTTAGACCGGACCCTATGCCGATGCCACTTGGAAGGCACGACCTTCAAGCTGCATCCGAACTCATTATTCGAAGACGGGACTGGTCTGGGCTTAGAACCCGTTGGCGGCGAGTTTCAGCCGTCTTTCGAAACCGGTTATCCGGGCGGAGGGGCCTACCTTTATTCGGTTGTGTCAGTTGAGCCCGTTGAGCCCGTTGAGCCGGTTATATCAGGCTATGGATGTGACCCAAATTCTATTTTCGTACTAAACCCTCATGGCCCTTCGGGCCGCCTCGGTGCATGAAAATGACGCGCCGGAGCCCGGATGAGCGGTTGAGAACAGCGGCTGACTGTTTGAGTCACTTACGGGGTCTTAGACCGGACCCTATGCCGATGCCACTTGGAAGGCACGACCTTCAAGCTGCATCCGAACTCATTATTCGAAGACGGGACTGGTCCGGGCTTAGAACCCGTTGGCGGCGAGTTTCAGCCGTCTTTCGAAACCGGTTATCCGGGCGGAGGGGCCTACCTTATTTTCTTGTTAAAGCCGGAATCTCGGAGCGATAGATGTCCGCCAGCTGCCGGATATGCTGACGATTGTCAAAATATCGCCAGACACGCTCGCGGGCTTTGCGTATGATCTCTTCCCGCAGGCGGTTTTCGGTCAGCAGCCGCGCCATCGCTCGGGCAAGTTTTTCATGATCTCCCGGCGGCACCAGCAAGCCCGTCTCGCCGTCCTGCACCAGTTCGGGGATCGCCGAAATCGAGGTGGCGACCACCGGCACGCCCATGGCCATGCTCTCCAGTAAAACATTGGGGATGCCGTCCCGATCGCCGTTGGCGGCCACTTCGCAGCCCAACACGAAGACGTCGGCCTGCCGGTAGTGGTCGAGAACCACCTCGTGGGGCTGAGTGCCGCACCAGCGGGCGACACCGGTGAGCGCGAGACTGTCGATGAAAGCCAGAGTTTTTTTCCGCTCCTCGCCGTCGCCGATCAAGGTGTGGCGGACATCATACCCGTTGTCACAAAGCCATCGAACGGACCGGTAGACGGTTTTCAACCCCTTTTTGGCGGTCATGCGGGCGACGGTCAGAAGGCGATATGGGGCGGCAGACAATCTCACGCCCGAAGGCCGGGAAAACAAGCCGATGTCGATCCCGTGATAAACGCGGTATATCGGGGCGCCGTCTCCATCGGCAAGGTTTTTGAGGTGCTGGCGGTTGTATTCGGTGCAGGTCACGACGAATTTCGCCAGGGCGAGTTTCTCGCGCAGTTGCGCCGGATCCGAGGTGTAAATATCCTTGGCATGAGCGGTAAAGCTGAAGTCCAGTCCACTGAGCTGGGCGGAAAAAAGCGCCACCGAGGCCGGCGAGTGCGCAAAATGGGCATGCAAATGGCAAACCCCGCTACCGGGCAGAAGACGCTGGACCAGATAGCCGGCTTGTAGAAAATGTTTAAAAGTCGCCGGTCGACGCGTCCTTCTGAACCGCCTCAGGGCGGTCTTTAGCGTTTTTAGGTAAATGCGGGGATTCCGGCGAACCAGCAAGAGGTTGTGGTACAGAAAACGAGGCAGGGGAATCAGGAGCGATTCGGGCAGATAATCGGCCCGTGCCCGTATTTTTCGGATGCTATGATGGGAAAAATTCTCCCGCGGCAATCGCATCGAGAAAATGTGAACTGTAAAACCGAGCTGCTCCAGGAGCAGGATTTCGTTTGAAATAAAGGTTTCCGAAATCCGCGGGTAGCCCTTCAGCACCATCCCTAAAACCGGCCGCTCTCTGCCCGTCACGATCGGAGGTCCTCCCCTTGCGTTTAACGGATGTCGGCGGTTACTGCACCGTTCGAAGAACAATAGCCATCCTTCGACCCCGCTCAGTCATCAAACAAAAAAAGGGGAGCACGTCACCCCTTTTTATAATCGTCCGCGGAAAAGGGTCATAATTGGCCGGGCACAATCTAAATCGCCTTGCGGATATCGTACGCTAACCGCTTGTCTTTCGGCCGATTTCCGTTTTCCGGTAGGATTGACTGATTGCACGTGTTGATCGACTCCAATCCCCTGAACGCCTTCAGGCGCTCCTGCATGGTGCTGATGCCCGTCATCTGAAATCGGGATATCGCTCCGGTGATGGCGGCTGGGTTCTCGAGCAGGGAAAAAACCTTTTCGCGCATGCGCTCGGCTCCGCATTGATGCCATGAAATGTAGTCGACCAGGTGGTTGCGGTGTAATATCTTGGCCCGGATCAACTGCTCCTTGCGCGGGGTGTCCCGTGGAACGATCAACGGCAAAGTTCCCAAGGAAAGAAGCTCGCAGATCGTGTTGTAGCCGCCCATGCTGACAACCAGATCCGCCGCCGCCAGCAGCTTTTCCATGTTCCGGTAAAAGTGGTAGGTCCGCACACCGAGTTTGCGGGCGCGCTTGAAAACCTTTTTGCGCTCCTGCTTCGGCATGAACGGTCCTGTGATCAGGACGTTTTTAATGGGTAGCGGCCGGGATTCTCTCTCCAGCATAGACAGATAGGCGTCCATGACGCAGTATCCGTCACCGCCGCCGCCGGTTGTCACCACGATCAGTTTTTCGCCGTTTTGCAGACCCTGATCCTTGCGGGCTCTCTGGATCTGGCCTTCCGACGGCATCTTGCGGGGAATATAGCCGGTAAAAAGCATTTTGCGACTGACGCATGCCGGTATGGCATACTCTTCGATCGGATCGTAGAATTCCCGGTTCCCATAGACCCAGATCTCACTGTAAAGCGTGTCGAGTATGTCGTAGATGCCCTTTTTATTCCAGTCCTTCCGGACGCTATGGCGGTCGTCCATGATGTCGCGCAAGCCGAGAATCGTCTGGGTGTTGGGCTGACAGCGACGAAGCCACTGCAGCGTGGGCAGCACCTCTTTCTTCAATCCCAGCGGTTCCTTGTCGACTATAAAGAGATGCGGCTGAAACGTCTTCGCGGTGGCAGTGATGATGTTTTTGCGGATGTTCAGGGCGTGCTGAGCGTTGATTTTGATCGAAAGCGGCAGGTATTCCTCGTTGGTCTTTTTGATCATTCCCGGGATGCGCACGAAATCGATCTGCTCCGGAAATGAAAACCGGCCGGCAATCGGTGAACCGGTCAGGATGAGGATGTTGACGTGCGGCTCCCTCAACTGTGTAGCGATGGCCATGGTGCGGCGGATATGGCCCAAGCCGTACGTGTCGTGAGAGTACATCAGTATGTTGTATGTGGGCGTGCGAGACATAAATGACGTCAAATATGAGTCACAGTTGAACGACCACGCTTCACGTATCATAATTTTAAATAAAAAGACAATAGGTTCCAAAAAATCCATGAATTCTTGACCCCTGCATCTTTTCTATCGACAGCACCCGGATTGCAAATGCCTATATTATGAGGTATGAGAAACACCGGCAGAGATCGTTTCTGCAGACGGGGATTAATCGCAATCGAGGCAGGCGCAATGGCGCGTTCCGATGTTCATCCGGTGCACACCTTCGAGAACTGGCAGGTCTGGCCGGGTTCCTACAGTAATCCGGCGGCGGATGGCACCTACCGTTTTCCACCGCAGCCGGGACCGGTGATCACCCGCAACACACCAATCGCCTCCATGGGCTCCTGCTTTGCACGTGAAATCCGGAAAGTGTTGCTCAAGGAAGGTTATGCCTACATCACCGAAGAAACCCATCATCCGGCGGCGGTCCATGCCAGTGCGGCCTGGGAGCGATCCTACAACACCTTTTCGATGCGCCAGATCTTCGAATACACCTTTTCCGACTGGAAGCCGGATTGTCGCTGGTGGACGGCCCCGGTCTCTCGCAGGATTCAGGACCCTTATCGACGCATCATCCTCTACGACGACCTGGCGGCGGCCGAGGCGGACTTCGCCCGTCATCGCATCCACTCGCGGAACGCCTTGGAACGGGCCGAGGTGCTTATCCTGACCCTCGGACTGACAGAGATTTGGGAAGACGCCCGGGACGGATCGGTCATTTGCCTGCCCTCCGGACCCTACGTCAATGAGGGCGGCGACATGAACCGCTACCGGTTCCGGGTCAGCCGCTACGCCGAAAACCTGGCCAACCTCGAGCGCATCCATACCCTCATGGCCGCTTACAATCCCGGGTGCGCGCTGCTGGTCACCGTATCGCCCGTGCACCTATGGGCCACGTTTCGCAAGGATATCGATGTCATCGGCGCCAGCTGCAACTCGAAATCAACTCTGCGGGCGGCGGCTGACGAGTTCGCAGCCGGTCACGACAACGTTTTTTATTTTCCGGCTTTTGAAATGGCCACCATTTATCAGCCGCTCCTGGGGCGGACGTGGTTCAGCGACGGCAAGGAAAATTTTCACGTCGACAAACAAACCGTGAAGTTCATCATGCGGAATTTTTTCAACATGTACACCTCTTGTTGAGGAGCTGGTATATGAAATATTATCCAAACCGTTTATTGGGACGTCAGGCCCTGCTGGCGGTTTTTATTCTCACGTTTTTGGCCGGCTGTTCAGCCAACTATGGCAGATTGGAAATCAACAGTATGGTCGAGCAGGCTTTCAAAAACTATGAGATGCTCGATGATTACCGGTATTACTACAGCGGCCGTGAAAACAAACCGTCGGCGATCATCGGCATCGATCCGGCCTTTCAGTTCAGTTCCAAATTCTGGACCGCCATCGAGCCCTTGCAGTTCAGAACAATGGTCGGCCGCATGTTTCCGGATTATGGATTTCTCTACGGCGCCTACATACTGGCCCCAGACGGCAGAAAAGCGGGGGTGTGGTACTCATGGGTGAGAACCTTTACCGCCAAATTCGAGGATGATCGGATCATCGTTTTTTCGCCGGAACCTTATGCGGATGTCGACGGCGGCAGTGCTTTCGGAGACCGTCATTAATCGTCGAACCGTAAAGCCAACTCTCGATAAGGAAACGGTAACACGCTGAGCCGCCGCGAAGGCGCACGGATGTTGAGACCCTTCGTATGGCCTGGCGGGCCGGTTATCTATTAGCTTGACACGTGTGCTGTCAAATACCATAAGACGCATTTCGTTTTGCGTTTACTTATCAGGAATAATACAGGAATATGGAATTCGAACCGGTTATCGGGCTGGAGGTTCACGCCCAACTCAACACAGCGACAAAAATTTTCTGCGGCTGCTCGACCTCTTTCGGCGCACCGCCCAACACCCACACCTGCCCGGTTTGCCTCGGCATGCCGGGTGTGCTGCCGGTGCTCAACCGCAGGGTGGTCGACTTCACCTTGCGCATGGCCCTGGCCACCCATTGTGACATCAATCCCGAAAGCCGTTTTGCACGCAAAAATTACTTTTATCCGGACCTGCCCAAAGGGTATCAGATCAGCCAATACGAGCTGCCGATTGCCAGCGGCGGCTGGATCGAGATTCAGGTCGCCGGCAGGCGGAAGCGGATCGGTATCAACCGCATCCACATGGAAGAGGATGCCGGTAAGCTGATCCACGACCCCCTGCGGCCGGTCAGCCGGGTCGATTTCAACCGCACCGGGGTCCCCCTGATCGAAATCGTCAGCGAACCGGACCTGCGCTCGCCGGAGGAGGCCGGCGCTTACCTGCGGCAGCTGCGGGCCATCGTACGGTATCTCGGAATCTGTGACGGCAACCTGGAGGAAGGCAGCTTCCGCTGCGATGCCAATGTGTCGATCCGCCCGCTCGGTCATCAGACTTTCGGCACCCGCACGGAGCTGAAGAACCTGAATTCATTCAAACATGTCGAAAAGGCTCTGCAGTATGAAATCATGCGCCAGACCGAAACCCTGCGCGACGGCGGCCGTGTGACCCAGGAGACCCGACTGTGGGACCCGGATCGCAATCGCTCCACTTCCATGCGCGGAAAGGAAGAGGCCCACGACTACCGGTATTTCCCGGACCCGGATCTGCTGCCGCTGACAATCAGCACCGATTGGATCGAGCGCGTGCGTAAGGAACTGCCTGAGCTGCCGGAGGCCAAAAGAGACCGCTTCGTCGAAGACTACGGCCTGCCGGCATACGATGCCGACCTGCTGACCACCGATCGCGAACTGGCCGACTATTTCGAGACCTGCCTCAAGACCTTCAACAACCCCAAACCGGTGAGCAACTGGATCATGGGCCCCCTGCTGGGACTGCTGAACACGGCCGGCAAATCGATTCACGCGTCACCGGTCGCACCTGAAAACCTGGGCCGCCTGCTGCAGTTGATCGAAGAAGGCGTTATCAGCGGTAAGATCGCCAAAATCGTCTTTGACGAGATGGCCGTGAGCGGTCACGCACCCGATCGCATCGTCAAGGAGCGGGAGCTCGTTCAGGTCAGCGACGCCAGCCAAATCGAGACCGCCGTCGCCAAGGTCATGGCCGGAAACGCAGCCGAAGTGCAGGCTTACAGGGCCGGCAAAACCAAACTGCTCGGCTTTTTCGTGGGCCAGGTGATGCGGGAAACCAAGGGCAAGGCCAATCCCCAGGTGGTGAATGAAGTGTTGAAATCAAAACTCGGTGCTTAGGTCGGTTCACTACCCGGATAAACCTTGACACGGTATAAAAAATATTCCAAATTAAAACCGTTATGGAACCACTTTGGGAGATAGCATGCCGACCACGATAACCGTAAAAAACATTCCGCATGATTTATATGAATTGATCAAACAAAACGCCGCCGAACACCGTCGCAGCATCAACAATGAAGTCATAGCGCTTATCGAGAATGCCTTGCGATCAAAGAAAATAGATCCTGAGGATTTTCTTGTCACAGTCAAAAAACTGAGAGAAAAGACCAATCGAATCAAATTGACGGATCGTTTTATTAACAAAGCCAAAAACGAAGGCAGACCTTGATCGCGGTAGACACCAACATCATTAGCTACCTCTTCATAGAAGGAGAGTTCACGGCACTATCGGAAAAAGCCTTTCAGAAAGATCATCATTGGGTGGCGCCCTTCTTGTGGCGGAGTGAATTTCGAAATGTCCTGACAGCCTGTTTTCGGAAAGGGTTATTGCAATTTCATGATGCGTTGAAAATAGTGGAGCAGGCGGAATGGCTAATGAAAGGAAACGAGTATTCATTGACGTCGGCGAGTGTCCTGCGATTGGTCGTACAGAGCGACTGCTCCGCCTATGATTGCGAATTCGTCGCGCTTGCTCGTGAATTGCGCATTCCGTTGATCACGATGGATAAGAGAATTTTAAATTCATTTCCTGAAGCGGCTATGAGGCTGGAAGAATTTATCGAGGACAGGAATCGATAATGTTAATTTTGACCGAAAAAATCCCCCTCAATCCCCCTTTTCCAAAGGGGAAGCAGGTTGTTCCCTATTTTCATGTGAGTCCAATGTGTTATACAGAAAAACACCAGCGAGTTTCTCCTTTAATGAAGGATTGTTACTGCGTCACTTCTTTTAAAAAGGGCTTACTACCGCGTTTCCTCTTAAAAGGGGATTTCCACTGAGGCTTCCCGTTTGAAAAAGGGGGCCGGGGGGATTTAAGAGCTTCATGCTACGATACAAGCAACATTTGAAGAACAAGGCAATGTACCACAATTTAAGGCTTATAATTCCCCCCTTTTAAAAAAGGGGGGCCAGGGGGGATTTCTTGCCACTATTTAAAAATCCCCCTAAATAACCCTATTGGGGAGGTAATTGTTGAAAAGATCCTTGCTGATACACCGAATCCTTATATTAGGAATCCTTCTGTTCTGCAGCGCCGCTTGGCCGGCACAGACGATGGCCGCCGAACCGCAACGGGTGGCCGTGCTGCCGTTTAAGATGAATGCCGAAAAGGACCTTTCCTATTTGAGAAACGGCATCTACGACATGCTGTCCAGCCGCCTGTCGGATCCCGACAAGGTGCAGGTCCTGAGCCGGACCGAGGTTGAAAAAGCGGTGGCAGAGGAGGCCGGTCCGGCGGGAACCGGTCCGATAGATGAGGCCGCCGCCCGCAGGATCGGCGGAAAGCTCAAGGCCGACTATGTTCTTTACGGCAGCCTGACAGTGTTCGGCGACAGCCTCAGCATCGATGCCAAAATGCTCGATGTGACCGGCACGCAGCCCCCGGTGACCGTCTTCAGCCAGAGTTCGGACATGAGCGGCGTCATTCCCGAAATCAACCGGTTTGCGACCGAGATCAACACCAAGGTGTTCGACCGCCAGGCGCAAGCCGCCGCGCCGGCTGCGGTGCCGGCTGCGCCCCGGACCGGGTCCCAACCGGATTCCCGCGCCCATCCGGAAAAGCTGTTGCAGGGCGGTGCCGTTGTCGGCGGCGACGTCCGGGTGTCACCCTTCATCGTGCGAAAAGACCAGCTCCTGCAGTCGGCCAATTTCTGGAAGAGCCCCAACTACAAATATTACATAGCCGGGGTGGCGGTCGGCGACGTGGATGGTGACGGCCTGATGGAAACCGTCGTCGTGAGCCCTGATGAAATTTACATTTACCGTTTTCAAAACAACAGCTTGGTCCAGATTCAACGCCTTAAAAAGGTCGAAGATCGCTACAATATTGCCGTCGATGTCGCCGATATCAACGGCAACGGCCGGGCCGAAATTTTCGTCACAGCCTTGAATCGCTACAAGAATGCCGTCACCTCCTTTGTCGAAGAATACGATGGCACGGACTATGCGGTCATCGCAAAGGATGAACCCTGGTTTTTTCGCGTGACCGATACCCCGGTGCGCGGCAAGGTTCTGCTCGGGCAGCAGAGCCGGATGTGGAGCCCTTTCAAAGGCGACATTTTCGAAATGCAATGGGACGGCAGGGCCTACATGCCGCAAAGCGAGATCAAAACGCCGTCGGGCGTCAACGTATTGGGGGTTGCCCTTGGTGACGTGTTGAACGACGGTTCGGAAACCCTCGTGGCTTACAACAGCGGCAACAACATCGCGATCGTCACGCCCGTCGGAGAGGTCCTTTATAAGAGCAACGACAGGTATGGCGGCAGTGTCCAATACTACGCCGGCCAAAAAACCGACAAAGGGCAGGAGGAAAACCCGATTTACCTGCCCATGCGGATCCTGGTCCGAAACCGACTGCAAGACACCGGCAAGAGCCAGGTCATCGCCGTCAATAACCACGAGGCCATGAACATGCGGTGGAACCGGCGGGATTTCACCGAAGCGAATATCGAGGCTTTGTCCTGGGACACGGTCTCTCTGGGCACCGACTGGAGCACCCGCAAGATGAAGCGCTTCATCAGCGACATTCAGATCGCCGATATCGACAACGACGGCAGCGACGAACTTCTGGCCTCCCTGGTCATCAAGGCGGGCGATATCATTCTGACATCGGCCAAATCGACCCTGGTCGCCTATGAATTGGAAGCGGCACCGGATGGATCGGACGCTTCCGAACAGTGAAAAATTTTATACCCATATCGACGCGTCCCGTGGCTCCGGGCACATCAACCGGTCAAGGTCTCGGCACGCAGGAAGAGGCCATAGGAAACAGCCGGCAGCATGAGGTGGTTTATCTTGCGACTCTGGTCCTTCTCTGCTTCGTCCTGTTTTTTCTTTTCTTGGGCAACCGGCCCTTGTGGGATGTCGACGAAGGCATGCACGCGGCCACATCCAAGGATATGATCCTGAGCGGTGACTGGATAACCCCCCAGCTGAATGGCGAGAATTTCTACGACAAACCGGTCCTCTTCAACTGGCTGGTGGCGATATCATTCCTTGTATTCGGTTTCACCGAATTTGCCGCCCGGCTGCCGGCGGCCGTTCTCGGAACCGGAAGCGTGCTGGTCACCTATTTCCTCGGAAGGCGCATGTTCAACCCCACGGTCGGATTTCTGGGTGGCGTAGTACTGGCAACCGGAGTGGAATTTATCATCCTTTCACGGGTCGTGGTTCACGACATCGCCCTGACATTTTTCATCACGCTCGCGCTGTACCTTTTTTTCCTTGGATTTTCAGACACCTCCCTTCGAAAATCGGTATGGCTTTTTTTTTATGCGTCCCTCGGTTTTGCCGTTTTGGCCAAGGGACCCATCGGGGTGCTGCTGCCCGGCTTGATCATCTTCCTTTTTCTCGTGATCAAACGCCGCCTGAACATCGTCTGGGACATGCAACTCGGGTGGGGCATTCTGATATTTTTGGCGGTCGCCGCCCCCTGGTACGTGCTGATCATGCTGAAAAATCAAGATTACGCCGGCTACTTTTTCATCCAACAGAATCTGGCCTACTTTTTTTCCGGAGAGTCGCGCCATCCCCGTCCCTTTTATTATTATTTTCCCATACTCGTGGGCGGATTTTTTCCGTGGTCCCTCTTTTTACCTGCTGCCCTTTTTCGCGCCCTGCGCCGGAGTTTCGGCAAAAAAGAGGACGCAACGCTGTTCCTGTTACTGTGGTTCGGCGCCGTCTTTCTCTTCTTTTCCGCCGCCAGCTCGAAGCTTTCCACTTACATCCTGCCCCTGTTTCCGGCGGTTTCTCTGCTAACGGCCGCCCTGTGGCGTGATCTTTGGGTTGCGCCTTCGCAAACGGGCACTCGAAGGGGAATCCTGTATCCCATTGGTCTCCTTTTGGCGACTGCCTTGTCCGCAGTGGTGTATATGCTCGTAAATCCGCTTGACAAACTGACGCCAAGATACGGAATCCCCCCGGCGTCTATCAACATCCTCGGTTTAACCATGGTTGTATTGACCGGACTTATTTTTTTCTTTTTGATCATCCGGCGTGACAAATCCGCCTTTGCCGCCATAACGGGCATGGTCGTTGTGGGTCTTTTATTGTTCATCCTGCTGATTGTGCCGTATATCAACCCCTATCGGTCGACAAAGGGCCTGGCAGAAAAACTCGACACCCTGCTTCCCCAAGGTGAAAAGATGACCTTCGTTCACGGGTTTCAGGATACGGCCTTGTTCTATACCGACAGGAAGGCCTCGATTCTCCGGAGACCACAGGAAATAACGGATTTTCTCGCCTCGGATGAAAGGGTTTTTTGTGTCATAAAAAAAAGATATTTTGACGTCCTCGAGAGTTACCTCCCGACAGCGCACGTCTGGGACCAAGAAGGTGACAAACTATTGATATCAAATACTAAAGCTCTCTGATTCGATGCCGCAGAACCCATCTCTCGAATCGCTATGAAAGGAGGGCTCAAAAGCATCCCGCCGGGACGGAACACGTGAACAGCCATCAACCCGAAAAGACACCAACCGCCGACAGAAACCCCGCCCCAAACGGGGATCTGCCGCCGTCACTTTGGGGCTGGCACACCATCCTGAGTCTTGCTATAACCATTGCCATATTCGCCTTCCTGGCCACAAGACTCGATTTCGCCCAGGTCTGGCACGAAGTGTCACAATCGAACGTGACCCTTCTGATCCTCGGGGCGCTCGCCCACTATGCCACTTACCCGCTGAGGGGCGCCCGCTGGGGACGCTGTTTGACCCACCTGGCGGCGAGATGCGGCAAAGGCAAATTCGGTCTGCTGCTCTTTTTTTACAACGCCGTGGACAATGTGGTCCCGGCGAAGCTGGGGGACGTCTATGGAGCCCATTTGGCCCGCATAAACTGCGGGATACGGCGTTCGGCCGCCATGGGTTCGCTGGTTTTTTTACGCATGGTCGACGCCTGGGTCTTGCTGGTGCTGGCCCTGCCGGCCTCTTGGTTGTTGTTTTCAGCCAAATTGCCCCGAGCCGTCTTGTATGCCCTGATCGGCGGCGGCATCATTGCCGTGGCGGCCACCGCGATTATCCTGGTCTTTTTCTTTATGAAAAAATCGCTGCCCGGTTGGCTGCCGGAAAAGATTCGGGGTATCATTCGCGCCTTTCAAGCCGGCATGTGGCCCCAGCCGCGTGAAGTCATTCCCATAGCCGGTCTCACGCTGGCGATTTGGGTTCTGGAGACGCTGTGGATATTTTTCCTCGTGTTGGGCTTCGGCAAGACGCTCAGCGGCACGGAGGCCGTCTTTTTGACCATGATACCGCTCCTGGCATCCGGGTTTCCGCTGACGCCGTCCGGCGCTGGGGTCGTGGATATCACTCTTTTCAGCTGCCTGCGAGTGGTCGGTGTCGCCTCGCCCCTGGCCATGTCAATAACGGTCGCCAACCGCTTCATCGACTATTGGCTTCATATCGGCTTGGGTCTATTGGTCTGGGCACTGCGAGATAGACTCGGTTTCCGCGCCGTGCGCGATGTGACCGGGGCCGTTCCAGCTGCGCCGGAAACGCGCGAAGCGTCGAAGTCGGGCAATCGGACGTTGCGGGAAAGTTGATTCGGTTTTGAATCCGTCGGCGTCATGCGGATAAGCCCTGGGGGTTACGCAGTGCCCATTACATCTTTGAATCAAAATGAAAAGGAGCTGAAGATGACCATGGATTTTTTTGGCGCCGTCCCCAGAAGGTGCGTCAACCTGCCGCCGGGCAGCCTGAAAACCCTTTTAAACTGCGCCA
>Ga0316192_10000380_pt1 | contig 32253 bp, 21 predicted proteins | sample MerIslwburrow_MG_FD_204931 | JGI IMG/M metagenome (GOLD analysis project Ga0316192, IMG submission 204931) | Coastal sediment microbial communities from Maine, United States - Merrow Island worm burrow | ecosystem: Environmental > Aquatic > Marine > Coastal > Sediment | place: USA: Maine...
TGAAGGTTACAGTCTGAGCATTGATCTGCCGGAGCAGAAAGTGACAATACCATCAGGCGAATCGTTTGCCTTTGAGGTGGATGAGTTCCGCAAATACTGCCTGCTGAATGGTCTCGATGATATCGGCCTGACCTTGCAGCATGTCGATGACATTAAGGCCTATGAAGAACGGCGCAAGGTCGAAGCGCCCTGGTTGTTTTAAAGAATATGTAGGGCGGGTCCCACCCGCCATGAACCTAACAATGTCTGTTGTCGGCGGGTGGGACCCGCCCTACATTTGAAACTGAGAGAAACAGATGAGTAAAAAGATTGCAGTTCTGCCGGGCGACGGCATTGGTCCTGAGATTGTTCGTGAAGCGGTTAAGGTGCTTGAGGCTTTGCAGGCCAAACACGGTCTGGATATTGAAATGACTGAGGGGGCCATCGGTGGCGCCGGTTACGATGTCGCCGGTGATCCACTGCCAGCGGCAACGCTTGAGCTGGCCCAGAACTCGGATGCCATTTTGCTGGGGGCTGTTGGTGGTCCGCAGTACGACACTCTGGATCGTCCTTTGCGTCCTGAACGTGGTCTGTTGCGTATCCGCAAGGAGCTGAACCTGTTCGGTAATCTGCGCCCAGCACTGCTTTATCCTGAGCTGGCCGAGGCCTCTAGTCTGAAACCTGAAATTGTCTCCGGTCTGGATATCATGATCGTGCGTGAACTGACTGGCGATATCTATTTTGGTCAGCCGCGTGGGATTGAGGTGCGTAATGGCGAACGGGTTGGTTTTAATACCATGTTGTATTCAGAGTCTGAAGTGCGCCGCGTAGCGCACATGGCTTTTGAGATTGCCATGAAGCGTGGCAAGAGGCTGTGTTCGGTTGAGAAGGCCAACGTGCTGGAGTGTAGTGAGCTGTGGAAAGAGGTGGTGATTGAGGTAGGTAAGGAATACCCTGAGGTTGAATTGAGTCATATGTATGTTGATAACGCCGCTATGCAGCTGGTGCGCGCGCCGAAGCAGTTTGATGTGATTGTTACCGGTAACATCTTCGGTGATATTTTGTCGGATGCAGCTTCAATGTTGACTGGTTCTATCGGTATGTTGCCATCGGCTTCACTGGATGAAAACAACAAGGGCATGTACGAGCCGATTCACGGTTCCGCGCCTGATATTGCCGGTAAGGATATTGCCAATCCACTGGCGACCATCCTGTCAGTCTCAATGATGTTGCGCTACACTTTTGGCGATGAGGCTTCCGCCCAACGCGTCGATGATGCAGTCAAAAAAGTGTTGGCCAATGGTTATCGCACCGTAGATATCTATTCCGAAGGCAGCAAGAAAGTGTCATGCTCTGAAATGGGCGATGCTGTTGTTGCGGCCCTGGCATAAAACGTTAAGAGAGATACAAAAATGAAACGAGTAGGTTTTATAGGTTGGCGCGGCATGGTCGGCTCGGTGCTGATGCAACGCATGCGTGATAACAATGATTTTGCCGAGATCGAACCGGTATTTTTTACCACCTCACAGGCTGGTCGTCCCGGTCCGGATGTGGGCAAGGATGTGCCTGCGTTGAAGGATGCCAACAGCATTGATGAGCTGAAGACGATGGATGTGATCATCTCTTGTCAGGGTGGTGACTACACCAAAGAAGTCTATACGCCATTGCGCGCTGCTGGCTGGGATGGTTACTGGATTGATGCTGCGTCTGCTTTGCGGATGAAGGACGATGCCATCATTGTGTTGGACCCAGTCAATAAAGATGTGATCAAGGACGGTCTGGCCAATGGCGTGAAAACCTACGTTGGTGGTAACTGTACCGTTAGCCTGATGTTGATGGCGGTTGGTGGTCTGTTTGAAAAGGGGTTGGTGGAGTGGGTTACGCCGATGACTTATCAGGCCGCTTCCGGTGCCGGTGCGCGCAATATGCGTGAGCTGATTCAGCAGATGGGCGCGATTAATGCCAATGTTGAATCATTACTGAATGACCCTGCCTCTGCGATTCTGGATATTGATAAAAATACTGCTGAGTTTATTCGTTCAAGCGATTATCCAACTGAGTCATGGCCTGTGCCGCTGGCTGGCTCTCTAATCCCCTGGATTGATGTGCCGCTGGAATCGGGTCAGAGCAAAGAAGAGTGGAAGGCTGAGGTTGAGACCAACAAAATTTTGGGTCGGAGCAGCAACCCGGTGCCGATTGACGGCCTGTGTGTTCGCGTTGGTGCCATGCGCTGTCACTCCCAGGCACTGACTATCAAGATGAGCAAAGATGTGCCGCTGGACGAGATCAGCGACATCATTGCCAATCACAATGACTGGGTCAAGGTTGTGCCGAATGAACCTCAGGCCACCTTGAACGATCTTACCCCAGCGGCAGTGACCGGTACCTTGACCGTACCCGTGGGCCGGATGCGCAAGCTGAGTATGGGCAATGACTACTTGTCGGCATTCACTGTCGGTGATCAGCTATTGTGGGGCGCGGCCGAGCCGTTGCGTCGCATGCTGCGTATTCTGCTTGAGGAATAATGACTAAATGAGCAAGACCTATAATGTTGTTGTGGTCGGTTGCGATACCCTGGTCGGTGAGGCTGTTTTGACTTTGCTGGAGGAGCGGGAGTTTCCCGTTGCCTCCATATATGCAGTGGCTGATGATGCCGGTGGTCGAGTCACTTATAAAGATCGTCACCTGAAAGTTGAGCCGCTTGATTCATTTGATTTTGCTCAGGCCGAGCTGGCCTTTTTCTGCGTAGAAGAGGTCTTGGCGGAGGAGTACGTTCCTAAAGCCGCTGCGGCCGGCTGTGTTGTTATCGATGATAGTCCCTGTTTTCGCCTTGAAGACGATGTGCCGTTGATCGTAGCTGAGGTCAATTCGGAAAAGCTGGCAGGTTATGCGGCACAGAATATCATCGCCAGCCCAGGCGCCAATGCCATTCTGTTAACCACGGTGCTCAAACCTTTGTTTGACGCGGCGGGCATTGCCCGAATCAACGCAGTTACCTTGCAGGCCGTCTCAGGTAAGGATAAGGCCGGGGTGGAGGAGTTGGCTAAACAGTCAACGGCTATGTTTAATCTGCAAAGCATGGACTGCAATGTTTTTGAAAAGCAGGTTGCCTTCAATCTATTACCACAAATTGGTGCGTTTCTTGACGATGGTTATAGCCGTGAAGAGGTAAAGCTGACTTGGGAAACCAGTCGGATTCTGGGGCAGGAGGTGCCCGTTAACGCTACTTGTGTGCGGGTGCCGGTATTTCATGGCCATGCAATGGTGTTGCATGTAGAGACTGGTGAGATCCTGGGATTGGATAAAGTCGCTGAATTACTGGGTAAGTCGCCAGCCGTTAGCCTGATGTTGGATGATGTTGCTACTCCGGCAACTGACGTGGTTGGTGAGGATTCTGTGCTGGTTTCCCGTTTGCGTCAGGATAGTAGTCATGAAAGAGGTATAGATTTGTGGTTGGTTGCCGACAACATACGCAAGGGTGCAGCCCTTAACTGTATTCAGATTGCCGAAATTTTGATAAAAGAATATCTAAACTGAGTATCAAGGATGTAGTTTTTAGCTTTTTTGTGGAGAACTGGCAGTTTTATGGCCTAGTTCAAAAAAAATAGCTAAATGTTCAAAAAAAACGAACGATAGCCGTTATATAGGATGGCTGGATGTTATGTTAGGACGAAAATCAGGATCATGATATTGACTAAGGGATTTAAAAAACGTCGATTAGCAGTTGCTCTAAGCGCATGCATGATGGTGACATCAGGTCTTGTTCATGCCTTGGGTATGGGAGAAATTGAGGTCAGTACGGCCTTAAATGAGCCTCTGGATGCTAAAATTAAGCTGTTTTCAGCAACTTCAGATGAACTGAAAAGCCTGAATGTTTCGTTGGCCTCGCGTGATGCCTTTGAGCGTGTTGGCATCGACCGTTTGTCGATACTGCGTGAGCTTGAGTTTGAACTCGTCAGCTCGGGTGCTGGTGCTCCATATATTAAGGTGATTTCTAACAAGGCCATAAAAGAGCCTTTTCTGGATTTTATTCTGACGATCAATTGGTCTAGTGGCCAGATGATGCGCGAATACACCCTTTTGCTTGATCCTCCTGTATTTGAAAAAGAGTCTCAGACTGGTCGTGTCAGCGCCGCCACAACCCAGACTGCCCAGGTCGTTAGACAAACGCCAACGGCTGCTGTAGCCGCGCAACAACGTGTGGCGCCAGCGGGAAGTTATGGCCCGACCAATCGTAGAGATACCCTCTGGGGTGTGGCACGGGATATGCGCCCTGATCGCTCGGTCAGTGTGCCGCAGATGATGATCGGCTTGTTAAAGGAAAATCCTGAAGCCTTTGGCAATAACAATATAAACAATCTGAAGGCGGGCCATATTTTGCGCGCGCCACAGATGGATGTGATTACTGAACTCTCTAAACAGCAGGCTGCTGCTGAGGCTAACCGCCAATATCAGGACTGGCAGTCAGCAAAGGGGCGGGTCTCTGCTGTTGGTCGTCAGCAGCGTGTTGCCGCAGCAACACCAGCTTCAGCCGCAGAACAAACCAGCAGGCCGGTGCCTGCTCCGGTAGCCACTACGAGAGATTCAGCTCAGGCCCGTTTACAGCTGTTGACGCCGGAAGAAGAGGCCAAGGTACGTTCAGGTGTTGGTTCTGGTGCCGCAGGTGATGCTGTTGAGTCATTGCAGCGACAGTTGGCGGTAGCGTTAGAGTCTTCTGAGGCTCGCGGTCAGGAAAATTCAGATCTGCGTTTGCGTCTTGATGAGCTTGAGAAACAGCTCCAGTCTGTACAAAAATTATTGACCCTTAAGGATGATAGCTTAGGGGCGTTGCAGGCAGATGCTCAACTAAAACAGCAGGTTGAGGATGCAACAGCGACTTTGGATGCGGTTAAGCCTGAAGTCGATATGGCCGCTGCAGCCAAGCCGCCAGCTAAGCCAGTTGTTCAGCCGGAACCTGTGCCGGTTAGTTTGCTTGATGAGATTTTAGCGATAAACCCACTCTATACAGGTGGCGGGGTGGTTATGTTGCTGCTGCTTGTCGCTTTGGTCATGCGTCGTCGTAAGAGTCTGGCGGATGCTGAGGATGATTTTGCGGAAATGGCTCCAGTGGGAAGAGTTGCTGAGAAAAAGCAGGATGATGCCGGTAATAGTGCGGTTGCCCCGTCGTCTGCTGAGGTTGAATCTTCTGCGGTAGATGCTGATGAGGATGTTTCAATTGGTGACTTTGGTGGTGGCTTGGGGGCTATTCACGCTGAAGAGAGTGAGATTGATCCAGTTGCAGAGGCTGATGTATATCTTGCCTATCGACGCTATGAGCAGGCAGAGGCTTTGCTGAAGGAAGCGATTAACGCCGATGCGGATCGCCATGAACTCAAGGTTAAATTACTGGAAATTTATCACGCTACCAAAGATGTGGATTCGTTCGAGGCCCAAGCTGAATCGCTCTATGCGGTACTGGCGGGGCAGGATGAGTTTATGTGGAATCAGGTTGTGGAGATGGGGCGTGAACTGCTGCCTGATCACCCTTTGTTTGCTGATGGTTCTGCTGCTCCGGCAGTTGCCGAGGCAGGTTTGACTGAAAGTGATTTGGGTTTTGAATCTCTGGCTGGTGAAGAGCTGAGTTTTGATGATCCTCAGCCCCTCTCTGAAAATGACACGGAAATAACTGACGATGAGCTGGCAGAGAGCTTAGGGCTTTCTGCTTCGGTTGATGCCTCTGATGACGACAGCGGCATTGAGCTTGAAGGTCTGGGTTCCTTGGATTTGGCTGCGGGGGATGAAATTTCACTCGATGACCTTGGTGACCTGGAGTTGGATTTAGATCTGGATTTGGGTACGGATGAGGCGTTATTGGATGAGGATGTCGCAGTAGACCTGGATAATACCGCGTTTGACGATCTTGATCTGAGTACTGATGGGCTTGAGGCAGTTTCTGGTGTGGCTGATTTGCCTGATGAATTGGGCAGCTTGGCTGCTGTTGATGAATCTGTAATTGATGATACACCGCTGGAGTTTGAAGCGGAGCAGGCTGATGATGGCTACGACCTGGCCAATGAAGATATTGCTTCTATTACCGATGAGCTTGAAGGTCTCGGTGGAGAGATTGAGGAAGACCTTACGCTGGATCTTGGTGCCGAATTGTCTGAGACGCTGGAGGACGGAGTTCTAGGTGAGCTTGATGGGCTAGTGGCTGATGAATCTGCTGAGCAGGTTGCAGATATAGACTTTAGCGGCGAAGAGACAACTATTCTGAGTGAGGTTCCAGAGGGGCTTGATGAGTCTGGAGCTGTGGCTAAAGCAGCGTTGTCATTGGCGGAAGGCGATGAACATTTGGATAGCTCAGAGAACACTTTTGCGGAAGTTGATCTGGATTCTTTTTCAACAGGCGCGAGTGAAGCGTGGGATGTTGAAGCGGCGCAGTCGGTGTTTCAGTCCCGTGATGTAGAAGGGGAGACCGATGGTCTGCTAGATAGTGCCAGAAGAGAGGCTGATGATGATAACTTGATTGAATTGGATGCTCCGCTAGATGTGGAAGCCGATTCTGATGCGGTTGTGTCAGAGCCTGATGCGGAAATTGCCGAGCCGGAGTCTGTTGTTGCTAGTGAGGCAGAAACAGAAATTGATCCGCTGACTGATATCGCCAATCTTGGTGAGATGGATTTCAGTCAGATGTCTGATGAAGATAATGATAATGACGATATCTTCGATAATTCTGGCGATATGATTGGTACCAAGCTTGACCTGGCCAAGGCTTATATCGATATGGGTGATCAAGATGGCGCACGCTCGATTCTGGATGAAGTTGTAGATGAGGGTGATGATGATCAGCGTCAGGAAGCTGAGCAGCTTAAACAGCAAATGTCCTAGTTTTTTCCTCGCATTTTTATGAACAGTAGAACCGGATGGTACGATCATGTGCATCCGGTTTTTCGCATTATATGTTTTGTAATCTTCAGTTTGTTTCTCTCCTTGGGTAATCTTGCCCAGTTGGGTCTGGCGACATTTAGTATCGTTGTGATTTATGTTGCTACCGCAAATTGTCATATATTTGGTTTTTTGCGCATGTTGAATCGCATGCGTTGGTTCTTGTTATCAATTTTGATTGTATATGCCTGGCTTACTCCAGGAGTGCCGTTGTTTGGTGGTGGATTTGAGCCTGCCTGGCAGCCTAGTGTGGAAGGGCTTCAGCAAGGAGGGCAACGCCTGCTGGCACTGGTCTTGATTGTCGCGGCAGTCCATTGGTTGTTGTTTGTTATGTCGCGCGAACAATTGATAGCGGCGCTTTATTGGTTGGGCTCACCTTTGTCTCTGTTTGGAGTGTCGCGAGAGCGTTTTGCAGTACGGTTGGCCCTTGTTTTAGCGCGGGTTGCTGATGTGCAGACGCAGGTTGCCAAGCAGGTTGCGCAGGCTAACGTTGATAAAGGTGATGTTAAAAAATTTGCAGCTGTTGCGGCAGGCCTGGTTGCCGAGATCGTTCGTCAGGCCGAGCTAAGTCGGTGTGATGTGGTTGAACTGGATGTGTCAGACAAACCACCGTTGTGGCAGTGGTGCTGGCCATTATTATTGCTGGCCGCAATGCTGTTGGTGGCTTGTCTGGACTGATTGTTATCCCTTTTTGCGCAGGATGATTGATCCTAGTGGCGGCAGCGTCAATTCAAGTGAATGGGGCTGGTTCATCCATTCCTGTGGTTGGCTCTGAATGTGTTGGCCGTTACCGAGATTGCTGCCGCCGTAGTATTCAGAGTCACTATTCAAGATCTCTTCATAGGCACCTTCAAAAGGTACACCAATGCGATAGTTCTGCCTTGGTATGGGGGTAAAGTTGAGTGCCACCAGGACTGTGTCATCACCATCGCGGCGCATGTAGACTAAGATCGACTGCGAGGAATCGTGACAGTCAATCCACTCAAAGCCCTGGTCTTCAAAGTCATATTTGTGCAGTGCCGGGTTGTTGCAATAGAGTTGGTTTAGGTCGGCAACAAGATTTTGTACGCCCTGGTGTTGTGGATATTGCCGTACGTACCAATCCAATGGCTCAGCTTCGTTCCACTCGCTGCCCTGGCCAAATTCACAACCCATGAATAGCAATTTTTTGCCGGGGTGGGTGAACATGAAGCAATAAAGCAGGCGCAGATTGGCAAAACGTTGCCATTCATCGCCAGGCATCTTGTTGAGCAGAGAACCCTTGCCGTGGACGACCTCGTCATGAGAGAAGGGCAGGATGAAATTCTCAGTAAAGGCGTACAACAGGCTGAAGGTCAGCAGGTCGTGGTGATAGGGACGGTGGATTGGGTCTTTGCTGAAATAGTCCAGCGTGTCATTCATCCAGCCCATGTTCCATTTCATGCTGTAGCCCAGACCGCCTAAATAGATGGGGCGTGACACCATTGGCCATGAGGTGGATTCCTCGGCCATGATCAGGCTGCCAGGGTGTTTTTCATGGGTGACTTCATTGAGCTGTTTAATGAACTGGATGGCTTCAAGGTTTTCTCTGCCACCGAACTTGTTCGGAATCCATTCGTCCGCTTCTCGGGAATAGTCGAGATAAAGCATGGAGGCAACGGCATCGACACGCAGACCATCAATATGAAACTCTTCCAGCCAATACAGCGCGCTGGAAAAGAGAAAGTTGCGCACTTCATTGCGGCCATAGTTGAATATAAGTGTGCCCCACTCTTTGTGTTCGCCAAGGCGTGGGTCTTCATGTTCATACAGTGCGCTACCATCAAAGCGGGCAAGGGCAAAGGCATCCTTGGGGAAATGTCCTGGTGCCCAGTCCAACATCACGCCGATGCCATTGGCATGGCAGTAATCAACAAAATAGCGAAAATCATCCGGTGTGCCAAAGCGGCTGGTGGGGGCATAGTAACCTGTGGTTTGATAGCCCCATGAACCGTCAAAAGGGTGTTCCGTAATGGGTAGCAGTTCGATATGGGTAAAACCCAGCTGTTTGACGTGATCGACCAGTCTGGTTGCCAGTTCGCGATAATTGAGAAAATTTCCCGATTCATCTTTTTGCCACGATCCCAGGTGTACTTCATAAATCGACATGGGCTGATGCAGCCAGTCACTCTTTTCTCGATGATCTACCCATGCACCATCGTTCCATTGGTATTCGCTGTCAGCGGTAACGATTGAAGCTGTGTTGGGGCGCAGTTCAAAGGCCCGTCCATATGGATCTGTCTTCAGTAGTAACTGGTTGTCAATGCGAGAGCGAATTTCAAATTTGTAGACGCAGCCGTTAGTCAGACCGGGGATAAATAGTTCCCAAATGCCAGAGTCGCCGCGAGCCCGCATTGGATGACAGCGGCCATCCCAGTTGTTGAAGTCGCCGACAACGCTGATGCGTTCGGCATTAGGTGCCCAGGTGGCGAACAGTACGCCCTCGATACCTTCTACTTCAATTGGGCGAGCACCAAGAAAGTTGTATGCGTGCCAGTGTTTACCTTCGCCAAACAGGTGTAGATCGAATTCAGATAAGACCGGCTCAAAACAGTATGGGTCGAAGTTTGTTTGGGTCTGGCCATTTTCGTCCAGCCAACTGATGCGGTAATGTTTTTTTATTTGGCCGGGTTTGCCTGACCATTGAAAAAGATCGGTGTTGCCAATGCGCTCAAGTTGGATCTTTGTATCTGCAATGTGCGCTTGTTTGGCACGGGGAATGAAAGCGCGGATAACTTCCTCTTGGCCGTCTGGGTGGCGACCCAAAATTGAAAATGGATCATGGTGATTTGCATCGAGAATGCGTTTCAGTTCGGGGGAGATCTCAACTGTTTTCTTGGTAGCCATTGTCAAATATCACCGTTATTATAATTAAAAAGATGATAGCATAAGTTATACGCTTTCAATGTTTTGGTGGCTGCATTAAATGACAATGTTGAAAGTGACGATGTATACCTCAAACAACTATAAATGAAGGGGTGGATAAATGTCTCATGATGACGCACGTTTTGTCAGTCGCTTAACTCGCGATACGCTGGCGCTAATTCTTGCCGGGGGCCGTGGTACCCGACTTAAACAGTTAACTACTTGGCGAGTGAAACCCGCTGTTCCCTTTGGTGGTAAGTTTCGAATTATTGATTTTCCGCTTTCAAATTGCATCAATTCGGGGATTCGTCGGATTGGTGTTGTAACGCAATATAAATCGCATTCCCTTATTCGTCATATCCAGCAGGGCTGGGGTTATTTTCGTGGTGAGTTCGATGAATTCATCGAATTGTTGCCGGCACAACAGCGTCTTCAAGAGTCATGGTATTCAGGCACCGCTGATGCGGTGTATCAGAATATCGACATCATTCGCACCCATAACCCAGAGTATGTCTTGTTGTTGGCGGGCGATCATATCTACAAAATGGATTATGGCGCGATGCTGGCCGCTCATGCTGAGAGCGATGCTGATATGACCATCGGCTGTCTTGAGGTGCCGCTGGATCAGGCCAAGGCCTTTGGTGTGATGAGTGTGGACAAAGACGGACGGATTATTGATTTTAACGAAAAGCCTGAAAGCCCTGAGCCTGTTCCGGGGCGTGACGATATAGCTTTGGCATCAATGGGGATATATATTTTCAATACTCGTTTTCTATACGAGCAGTTGATTCGTGATGCCGATGACCCAAATTCCAGTCACGACTTTGGCCACGACATTATTCCTGCTGTCATTGAAAATTATCGTGTTTTTTCCTATTCGTTCCGCGATGTACAGTCAGATACTCAGGGCTACTGGCGTGATGTGGGAACAGTTGATGCGTTCTGGTCGGCCAATATGGAGTTGATCGAGGTGACGCCTGAGTTGAATTTATATGATCGTCAGTGGCCGATCTGGACTTATCAGGAGCAACTGCCGCCAGCCAAATTTGTCTTTGATGATGATGGGCGCCGTGGTCAGGCGATTGATTCCATGGTCTCAGGTGGGTGTCTGATTTCCGGTGCGACTGTACGCAGGTCATTGTTGTTTTCCAATGTGCGAGTGCATTCCTATTCTGAGGTCGATGAGTCGGTGATCTTGCCTGATGTTGATATTGGCGAGAACTGTCGCATTAGCAAGGCGGTTATTGATAAGGGCTGTAAGATTCCAGCGGGTACAGTGATTGGTGAAGATCCAGTTGCCGATGCCGAGCGTTTTCATGTCAGTGAGGGTGGTGTGGTGCTGGTAGTACCTGAAATGTTGGGGCAAGAATTGCATTATGTCCGTTGATTCACGTTTAAAGGTGGTGCTGTGTTGGCACATGCACCAGCCTAATTATTTTGATCCATCCACCAATGAATACATTCTGCCCTGGACTTATCTGCATGCCATTAAGGACTATGTCGATATGGCCGCGCACCTGGAAGAGGTGCCGGCCGCCAAGGCGGTGATCAATTTTGCCCCTATTCTGCTTGAGCAGCTCGATAGTTATGCGAAACAGGTAGAGGCTTTTTTGCGCGAGGGTAAGGCAATACAGGATCATCTGTTGTCGGCCCTGGTGAGTTCAACTCTGCCTGAAGAGCCTGAGCAGCGAATCATCCTGGTCAAAGCCTGTCTTCGTGCCAACGAAGCTACAATTATCAAACGCTTTCCCTGTTTCCAGCATCTGGCTGAGATGGCTAATCGTTTGATGGCTGTGCCGGAAGATTGGGGCTATGTTAGCGACCAATATATGGCTGATATTGTCACCTGGTATCACCTCGGCTGGATGGGTGAAACCGTGCGACGTCGTGATCCTCGTATCAAGGCGTTGATGGATAAGGGTAGCTGTTTTAGCTTGCATGACCGGCATGAGTTAATGACGGTGATTAGTGAATTGTTGAGTGGTGTAATCGAACGTTACCGGTGTTTGGCAGAGAGTGGTCAGGTAGAGCTTTCATTTACGCCTTATGCTCACCCTATTATGCCTCTGTTGCTGGATATCAAGAGTGCTCATGAAGCCATGCCTGGCGCGCCTTTACCTCTAGCTGAAACTTATCCGGGGGGAGAAGCTCGGACTGAGTGGCATATTGAAAAGGGCTTGGAAACCTTCGAACGCTATTTTGGCTTTCGTCCGCCAGGCTGTTGGCCTTCAGAAGGCGCGATGAGTATGCATACCTTAAAACTGCTGGATAAGTATGGTCTGCGTTGGGCTGCCAGTGGTGAGAGTGTGTTGCGTAACAGTTTGAATCTTGAGCTAACACCTGCAAGTCTGCGTGAACATCAAAATATTCATAAGCCTTATCTGCCCGAGGGTCAGAAAATAGGCTGCTTTTTCCGTGATGATGGCCTGTCAGATTCTATTGGGTTTAAATATTCGAATTGGCATGCTGATGATGCTGTTGCTGATTTTATGCATCATTTAGAAAATATTGCTGACGTCAGTGCTGACAAGCCGGAGACGGTGGTGTCAATTATTCTTGATGGTGAAAATGCCTGGGAGTACTTTCCAGAGAATGCCTATTATTTTCTCAGTGCCTTGTACAGTCAGTTGTCGGCCAATCCAAAATTGCAACTAACGACTTTCTCAGAGTGTCTGGATCAAAGTCCTGCCACAGCTGAGCTGCCACATATTGTTGCCGGTAGTTGGGTTTATGGGACCTTTTCAACATGGATTGGCGAGCATGACAAAAATCGTGGTTGGGATATGTTGGTTGAAGCCAAACGAAGCTTTGATAGCGTAGTGGCAACTGGCCGGTTAACCGCTGAACAGCTTGAAAATGCAGAGCGCCAGCTTGGTATTTGTGAAGGCTCAGACTGGTTCTGGTGGTTTGGTGATTACAATCCTTCTGAAGCCGTGCGTGATTTTGAGCGTCTCTATCGCATGCAATTGGCAACGCTATACCAAATGTTGGCTGAAGAGCCACCTGATCACCTGTCTCATGCCTTTACCCATGGCGGTGGTGATCCCGCTGCGGGCGGTGTGATGCGCCAGGGGCAGGGAGCTTAGGTGAGCGCAGTCGAAACCCCTCTTAGTCGTCGTCGTGCCGGGGTGCTGTTGCACCCAACCTCTCTTCCAGGCGGGGCGGGTTGCGGTGATCTGGGTGGAGATGCCTACAAATTTGTCGATTTCCTCTCCAGCGCGGGTATTAGTGTCTGGCAGATGTTGCCCCTGGTGCCAACGCATGGTGATCTGTCGCCGTACCAGGGTTTGTCGGTGCATGCCGGCAATCCACTGTTAATCAATCTTGAGTTGTTGCGAGAGTGGGGTTGGTTAACTGAATCGCTTGAAGTGGAACCGAAAAACTTTGTTGAATACCGGCTGACTGCCCTCAGGCATGCCTATCAGGGGTTTAAGGCGGTGGTCGATGATGAGCTGCGGGCAGAGTTTGAATATTTTGTTGAGCGCAACAAACATTGGTTGCAGGACTACGCCCTGTTTCAGGCCATTCGTCAGGCATATGCCAATACTCACTGGCTGGACTGGCCGGAAGAGCTCAGGGAGCGCGAAGCATTTGCCCTGGCTGAGGCCGAACTGAATCTGGCTGATGCGATTGATTATGTCCGCTTTGAGCAGTTTGCATTTTTCCGTCAGTGGGGGTTTTTACATGAATATTCCCGCCAGCATGGTGTGATTCTGTTTGGCGATATGCCTATCTTTGTTGCTCATGATAGTGCTGATGTCTGGGCTAATCGTGAATATTTTAGCCTCGATGATCATGGTCGGGCCGAGGTGGTGGCGGGTGTGCCGCCAGATTATTTTTCTGAGACTGGTCAGCGTTGGGGTAATCCCCATTACCGTTGGGACAGAATGCAGGCTGATGACTTCAAATGGTGGAAGACGCGTATGGCCACCCAGCTGGAAATGTTTGAATGGGTTCGCATTGATCATTTTCGTGGTTTTGAGGCCTATTGGGAAATTCCTGCTCATGAGGAAACCGCTATCAATGGCCGCTGGGTCAAGGCGCCGGGCGATGAGTTATTTGAGTCACTACATAAGGAATTTGATCCTTTGCCGCTGGTGGCGGAAGACCTGGGTATTATTACTGCAGAAGTGGATGCCCTGCGGAAAAATCATAATTTACCGGGCATGAAGATTCTGCAATTTGCCTTTGGTGGTGACTCCTCCAATCCATACCTGCCTCATAATCAAACATTCGATAGCGTTGTTTATACCGGTACCCATGATAATGACACCAGTCTGGGTTGGTATGAGGCTTTGTCGGCTGAGGTGCAAGGACAGCTGGCTGAATACCTGGGCTATCCTACCGAGGCAATGCCCTGGCCCTTGATTCGCTCAGCAATGGCATCAGTGGCTTGCCTGGCTATTATTCCTATGCAGGATCTGTTGGCGCTTGACGGTCAGCACCGTATGAATACACCGGGCACAACTGAAGATAACTGGCGCTGGCGTTTTGATTGGCAGCAGTTGAATGAAGAGTTGGCGCCACGAGTTCAGAGGTTGGTACATCAATACGGGCGTTAATTGGGTCTGTTTGAACTCTGACCTACTCAGTCGTCTGAAATAACGGGGCCTGATCTTTAAGTAGTGCGGTGAATTTATCTGTTGGAATGGCAGGGCTGTAATAAAAGCCCTGAATGATAAAACAACCGTTTTGCTCAAGAAAATCTTGCTGCTCGATATTTTCAACCCCTTCGGCAATGATCTTTAGTTTCATCTTCTTGGCGATTGCCATAATGGCCTCGACGATCGCCTTGTCATCCTCGTTATCAACAATATCTATCACAAAAGAACGATCGATTTTGATGGTGTTGATCGGGAAGCGTTTCAGGTGTGACAGGGAGGAATAGCCGGTGCCAAAATCATCAATCGATAGTTCTATGCCCATTTCACGAATGCGATGCATGATCGCTTCGGCGCTTTTTGGGCTGTGCATGACAATGTTTTCGGTGATTTCCAGTTCCAGGTTGGCGGCTGAAAGTCCCGTTTCCTGGAGTGTGCTGGCAACGTAGTCGAGCAGCTCTGTGTGTTTGAATTCCTGATCCGAAAGATTAACCGCTACCTTGAGATCGCTGTGGCCGGCGTCTACCCACTGTTTGGCATCGGCGCAGGCGGTTTTTAACACCCACCGACCAATATCAACGATCATTCCTGTCTCTTCCGCAGCAGGCAAAAATTCAGCCGGGGAGACCATGCCCCGGCTGGGGTGTTGCCAGCGGATCAAGGCTTCACAGCTGATGATTTTTTGCTGCTCAATATCAATTTGTGGTTGATAGTAAACCCTGAGTTCGTCGCGCTCTATGGCACGTTGTAGGTCGCTTTCGAGTTTGAGATGGTCAGTTGATTTGGTGCCGGAAACGTCGGCGTAGTACATGTATTGATTTTTACCCTGATCCTTGGCCTGGCAGAGGGCGATGTCTGCGCTTCTCAATAATGTTAGTGGATCAACGCCATCAAAGGGATAGAGGCTAATGCCCAGGCTCAGGCTGAGAAAGATTTCATGTTCTGATAGTTCCATCGGCCCAGAGATGGAATCAATGATTCGTTCAGCCATCGCCTTTATTTCGTCTGGATCGGTGATGCCAGGCATAACAATGGCAAATTCATCGCCGCCGATGCGAGCCACCGTATCATTGCTACGGATCGTTCTTTGTAGGCGTTGGGCGATGGTTTTCAGTAACTGATCACCGCACTGGTGGCCGAGGGTGTCATTGATGAGTTTGAATCTATCCAGGCCGCAGAGTAACAGGCCAACATTGCGTCGATCAGACAGTGGCTGTGAGATGGCGTCAGCTAGACGTTCAAACAACATGGCCCGGTTTGACAGGCCGGTTAATGGGTCAAAGTTGGCGAGATAGTGAAGCCTCTGCTCGGCCTGTTTACGTGAGCTGACGTCCTGTGCCAGCAATACCATGCCCTGCTGGTTGCCTGCTGCATCATGAAGTTGTGAGCAGGTTAGGTATACGGACAGACTTTGACCATCCTTGGATATCAGGTGTGCCTCGCGCCGGTTAAAGGACTCTTGTGCTATCAGATTGTTGAATAACTCCTGGTCATTTTTGATTTCAGGGACAATGTTGGCAATATTTCTATTTTTTAATTCGTCTTTGCTGAAACCTAAAAGTTGCTGTGTTGCCTTGTTGGTGCGTTTTATTTCGCCATTGATGTCGAGTACAAACAGGGCGTCGGCCATGGAGCGAATGACGTTGGCAACATAATCCCGGGAAACCGTTGTCTTGCCGAGCTCTTCGCTCATGTTGTTGATTGCTTTGGCCAGCTCGCCAATTTCATCATTTGAATCTATTTCCACTCGGGTATCGAAGCTGCCTTTACTTATGCTGGTGGTGGCATTGCGCAGCCTGATTAGGGGGCGTGAAATCTTCCTGTTAACAAAGCCCCATAATAGAAGTAGAACGATAATGGCGATGCCGGTGACGATCATGCTTTTCTGTAGAGAAAGCCTCACCAGCTCTTCTATTTGCTCGTGGTATTCATCGAGTTCGAGTTGTTCTTTTTCGATGGCGATTTCGATGCCGTTGCTGATTTCATTATTAAGTTGAATGAGTTGCTGGTGTAACAGCGCTATTTTGTCGGCACTGGCGTCGTCTTGATCTCTGGTGATGATTTTATTGGTGAGAGCTTCTATTTTCTGAGTGATTGCAGCAATCTTTTTATGGTTTGCCAGTTCGTTGGAAAAACCGTTCTGAACCAGCTCAAGGTGTTTGTTGGTCGCTTCATGCAACGCGGTCATATTTTTGATGTTGTTGTTTTTATTGCGCTGGTGGTCTTTTTCATGATCCTTGAGAGGCATACTGTCTGTCATGGCAGTATGCAACAGGGTTTCTGTGGCCCCTGCTATGCTCGCTTGGCTGTAATGGCGGATATTTTGCAATGAGTTAATGATTGGGTAGATGTCTTCAGTGATGACGTCTACCTTGTCCTCCGTATGTTTTAAGATTTGATAGTCGACATAACCGACGAAAGCCATCAAAAAGCTTGCCATGCTGAAGGAGAGGATGAGTTTTCTGGATATTTTCATTGTTAGGAGAGGTTAATAGTTTGCCGCTCGAGATTGCAGGAATAATGTGGCTGCGCCGCATTGCCGTGTTATTAACGGTTATCGGCCAAAGTCGTTGAAAATGAATGGGGTTATGAGTTTTTTTGGAAGCAATAAAAAAGCCCCGCTGCAAACAACGGGGCTTTTTTGAGTATGGTACCGAAGGCCGGACTTGAACCGGCACGCTGTCACCAGCATCGGATTTTGAATCCGACGTGTCTACCATTCCACCACTTCGGCAGATGCTGCGGCACAGTTCATTAGCTTACTGACCAGAGCAAGGCGCGTAGTATAAGTGCAAGCTGGCTGTTCGGCAAGAACTGTCGATTCAAATCACGGAAACTGGTACCATCCGCCGCCATGTTACGTACCGATTTTTATTATTCCCTGCCGCCCGAGCTGATTGCCCAACAGCCGCTGCCTGAACGTGGCGCCAGCCGATTGCTGCTGCTGGATGCTGCGGCAGACCGTCTTGAAGATGGCCGCTTTTGTGATCTGCTTGATCAGCTAAAGCGCGGTGATCTGCTGGTATTTAACGATACCCGGGTCATTCCGGCGCGCCTGTTTGGTGCCAAGGCCAGTGGTGGCAAGGTTGAGGTGATGATTGAGCGGCTGGTGGATCAACATAACGCCCTGGCCCATGTTCGTGCCAGTAAGTCACCCAAGCCCGGCGGTAGGCTGATTCTGGATGGCGGGGTCGAGGTTGAGGTGACGGGCCGGCAAGATGATTTGTTTGAGTTGCGGTTTCTTGATCAGCGCCCCTTGATTGAAATTCTTGAGCAGGTTGGCCACATGCCCTTGCCTCCTTATATAAGTCGTGATGATGAGTTGGCTGACCGTGAGCGCTATCAGACCGTTTTTGCCAATAACCCCGGAGCGGTGGCGGCACCAACCGCTGGCCTGCATTTTGATCAGGCCATGCTGGATCAGCTGGCAGAAAAGGGTGTTGAGCAAGCCTTCGTCACCTTGCATGTCGGTGCCGGCACCTTTCAACCGGTACGGGTGGATAATGTCGCCGACCACAAGATGCATGCCGAATATGTTGAGGTCAGTCAGCAGGTCTGTGACCAGGTTGTCGCCACCCGAGCCCGTGGTGGCCGGGTGGTGGCGGTGGGTACCACGGCCCTGCGCAGCCTTGAAGGGGCGGCGGCAGCCAATCATGGTCTGGCACCGTTTTCCGGCGAGACGTCTATTTTTATTACCCCGGGTTACAAGTTTCAGGTGGTGGATCTGTTGATTACCAACTTTCATTTGCCTGAATCGACCCTGTTGATGCTGGTCAGCGCCTTTGCCGGTTACGAACGGGTAATGGCGGCCTATCAGCATGCAGTTGAACAGCAATATCGATTTTTTAGTTACGGCGACGCCATGCTGGTGATACCCGAGCCTGGCGCGTTGCTGCCAAGATAGATAAGGTAGCCCGGATGAAGCGTAGCGTAATCCGGGAGTTTCCCCGGATTCCACCTTGTTCCATCCGGGCTACGTATAGGTAAGAGACAAATGAAGTTTGATTTAAAAGATTCAGACGGCAATGCCCGTCGCGGCCAGCTGACTTTTGAGCGTGGCACAGTGCAGACTCCGGCCTTCATGCCGGTGGGCACTTATGGCACAGTCAAGGCGATGACGCCGGAAGAACTCAAAGGTTTGGGTGCCGAGATCATTCTTGGTAACACCTTTCACCTGATGCTGCGTCCCGGTACTGAAATCATCCAGAAACACGGTGACCTGCATGACTTCATGCACTGGGATGGGCCGATTTTGACCGACTCGGGTGGTTTTCAGGTCTTTAGTCTGGGTGATATGCGCAAGATCACTGAAGAGGGGGTTGCCTTCCGTTCGCCGGTGAATGGCGACAAGGTCTTTCTTGATCCTGAGCGTTCCATGCAGGTGCAGCGTGAACTGGGTTCGGATATCGTTATGATCTTTGATGAGTGCACCCCGTACCCGGCCACTGAGGAGCAGGCCAGTGACTCAATGCAGCTGTCGTTGCGCTGGGCCCAGCGCAGCAAGGCCGCTCATGAGGGTAATCCCAATGCCCTGTTTGCCATTGTTCAGGGTGGCATGTATCCAGAATTGCGAACTACCTCGCTTGAAGGTCTAAAAGAAATTGGCTTTGATGGTTATGCCATTGGCGGCCTGTCGGTGGGCGAAACTGAAGCAGAGCGCATTATGATTCTCGATCATCTGCAGCCGCAGCTGCCTGAGGACAAACCCCGCTATCTGATGGGGGTAGGCAAACCTGAGGATATCGTCGAGGCAGTGCGTCGCGGTATCGATATGTTTGATTGTGTCATGCCGACTCGTAACGCCCGCAACGGCCACCTGTTTACCCATTTTGGTGATGTCCGCATCCGTAATTCGAAAAATAAACAGGATATCCGGCCTCTGGATGAAACCTGTGGTTGTTATACCTGTCAGCACTATAGTCGCGCTTATCTGCATCATCTGGACAAGTGTGGTGAGATTCTCGGTTCACACCTGAATACCATCCACAATCTTTATTATTATCAGGAATTGATGCAGGGCTTGCGGGCGGCGATTGAGGCGGGTGAGCTGGAGCGGTTTATAGCTGAATTCTATGCCAGGCGTGACAAACCCGGATTTTCCGCCACGGATTGCAGCCAAACAACGGGCAGCGGTAACGAGGGCGCCTGAAGTGGGCTGGGTAGAGTAGATTTGTGGTGAGAAAATCCGGGTTAGCTGTGTCATAATGTGCGACTTTGTTTTCCGGCCCCCGAGGCTTGGAGACTTTATCAGTAAGTTTTTGGAGTTAAAAATAATATGAGTTTTTTCATTTCTGATGCCGTAGCCCAGGAAGCCGCTGCCGCAGGTGGCAGTGCGGATCTTATGCAGATGGTTCCCCTGGTTGTTATTTTTATTATTTTCTATTTTCTGTTGTTGCGTCCGCAGATCAAGCGTGCCAAAGAACATAAAAAAATGACTGAAGCACTGTCGAAAAACGACGAAGTGATTACCACTGGCGGTATCGCTGGCAAGGTCACCAAGATTGATGATAGCTTTGCCACGGTGAAGATTGCCGAAGGCGTTGAAGTGCAGGTGCAAAGAAGTGCAATTGGTTCTTTGTTGCCAAAAGGCAGCGTTAAATTCTAAGACTGTGTCAGACAGGAAGTTCGGGACAAAAATATGATTAATCAGTACCCGTGGTGGAAAAACCTGCTGCTTGTTGTTGTGGTTGCGGTTGGTGCTCTCTATGCCTTGCCTAATCTCTATGGTGAGGATCCTGCGTTGCAGATCTCTTCAACTCGTGGTGCTGATATTACCGATGTCACCTTGGGTAATGTCCGCAGTGAGTTGCAGCGCCAGGGCATAAAGCCGCTGAGCATAGATCTTGAGCCGCAAGGATTGGTGGTGCGTTTTACCAATACCGAAGATCAGCTCAAGGCCCGTGATCAGCTGGGTTTGTCGATGCAGGGTGATTATATCATTGCCCTTAATCTGGCCCCGGCAACACCTGATTGGTTGCGGTCCTTTAATGCCTTGCCCATGTATCTTGGGCTTGATCTGCGTGGTGGTGTGCATTTCTTGATGCAGGTCGATACCGACGCGGCGGTGCAGATGGCCGAAGATAGATATGTCGGCGACCTGCGTGCTCTGTTGCGTGAAAACAAGGTGCGTTACCTGACCGTGAGTCGTGTCGCTGACGGTGGCGTGGATATTAAATTTCGTAACACTGATGCCCAGCAAAAGGCTGTTAGTGTGATTCGTAAGGAATATCGCAACTTAATGCTCGATGAAGAGCAGCGTGGTGATGCCTTTTATGTCATGGCCAAGCTGTCTGAAGACGAGATACGCGAAACGCGTAAATTCGCTGTGCAGCAGAATGTCACTACCCTGCGTAATCGTGTCAATGAGCTGGGTGTGGCCGAACCGTTGATTCAACGTCAGGGTGAAGATCGCATTGTAGTGCAGTTGCCGGGTGTGCAGGATACGGCTCGCGCCAAGGAGATTCTGGGTGCTACGGCAACCCTGGAGTTTCGCATGGCGGATGAGACCGGCAATCTTCAGGATGCTCTGACCGGACGTGTGCCTGCCGGTTCGCGTCTTTATAAGACTCGTGAAGGTGGTCACGTACTGCTGAAGAAACAGATCATTGTTACCGGTGATTCGATTACCGATGCCCGTTCCGGTATTGATTCACAGAACGGCAGTCCTAACGTACGTATCTCCCTGGATCAGAAGGGCGGTAAAAAGATGCTCAAGACTACCAAGGATAATGTTGGTAAGGGCATGGCGGTGGTCTTTATCGAGCTGAAGTCCAAATCGAAGCTAGTGGATGGTGAGCTGGTTAAGACGCGCACCAAGGTTGAAGAGGTGATTAACGTCGCCAATATCCGCGAGCCATTTGGTGGTGGTTTTCAGATCACTGGTATGAGCAGCACCGAAGAGGCGCGCACACTATCGCTGTTGTTGCGTGCCGGTGCCTTGTCTGCGCCGATAGAGATTATGGAAGAGCGTACCGTCGGCCCAAGTCTGGGGCAGGACAATATCGAGATGGGCTTCAAATCTGTCGTCATCGGTTTTGTATTGGTGCTGATATTTATGGCGGTCTATTACAAGGTGTTTGGCATGGTGGCCAATCTGGCATTGACCTTTAATCTGGTGATGGTTGTCGCGGTTCTATCTATGTTTCAAGCCACCCTGACCCTGCCTGGTATCGCCGGTATTGTACTTACTGTCGGTATGGCGGTGGATGCCAATGTGTTGATTTTTGAACGTATCCGTGAAGAGCTGCGTAATGGCATGTCGCCGCAGGCCAGTATTCACGCTGGTTATGAGAAGGCGGTTTCGACCATTGCCGATGCCAATATTACAACTTTGATTGCGGCCTTTGTGCTGCTTGGTCTGGGCACTGGTCCGGTCAAGGGTTTTGCCATAACACTGGCAATCGGCATTCTGACTTCCATGTTTACCGCCATTGTCGGTACCCGCGCTGTGATCAATTTGATTTACGGTGGCAAACGGGTCCAGAAGCTTTCTATTTAGTAGCTGGCCTGGCTGCAGATAAGTAAAAGAATTAGGAAATCAAAGATGAAGATACTGGATACAACTCAGAGCATCGACTTCATGAGCAAGGGCAAGCTGGCCCTGATTGTGTCAGTGCTCATGATATTGCTATCAATTGGTTCGTTGGCAACCCGAGGCCTGAATCTGGGTATCGACTTTACCGGCGGTACCCTGGTAGAGGTTGGTTACACTGAATCAGCAGATTTGACAGAGTTACGTTCGGCGTTGGATAGCGGCGGTTTTGATGGTGCCGTGGTGCAGCATTTTGGTACCTCGAAGGATGTATTGATCCGGCTGTCAGCGAAGGCGGGTGAAGGTACGGCTGATTTGAGTAGCCGTGTATTGCAGGCGCTGGAAGTCAACGGTCAGGACGTTGATCTGCGCCGGGTCGAGTTTGTCGGGCCGCAGATTGGTGATGAATTGACTGAAGATGGTGGTCTGGCAATGTTGGCCGCGCTGTTTGGTATTCTGATCTATGTCTATTTTCGCTTTGAGATTCGCTTCTCGTTGGGGGCGGTCATTGCCTTGGTACATGATGTAGTGATTACCATGGGTATCTTTTCCATCTTTCAATTCGAGTTTGATCTGACGGTGCTGGCTGCAGTACTGGCGGTAATAGGTTACTCATTGAATGACACCATCGTCGTCTATGATCGCATTCGTGAAAACTTTCGCAAGATGCGCAAGGGGTCGTCGGTGGATGTAATCAACCGTTCGATTACCCAGACGCTTGCCCGTACCTTGGTGACCTCGTTAACCACCTTGTTGGTATTGATTGCCCTGTTTTTGGTGGGTGGTGAGATTATTCACTCTTTTTCCCTGGCGCTGATTATCGGTGTGCTGGTGGGAACATATTCTTCTATCTACGTTGCCAGTAGTGCAATTCTGATGCTGGGTGTGAGTAAAGTAGATTTGATGCCGGTTGAGGTGGAAGGTGCGGACCTTGATAGTACGCCCTAGATTATTATAAAGATTGGTTTCGATAAAAAAGCCCGCTTGATGCGGGCTTTTTTTTAGGCTGACATGTCTGCTTCGTTGATGTCTTGGGCTTGGTTGGGGCCGGTCCCAAGCGGATCTACTTCGATAAGATCACGGCCTGCTGTCTTGGCTTTATACATTGCCACATCGGCACGTCTGATCAGCTCATCGGCATCTTCACCCTGGTGGTAGAGGGCTATGCCTGCTGAGAAGGTTGGCATCGGAATCTCTACATCCTTGACCAGAATGTTGGGATTAACCTTAAGTTTGTATTGCAGCTTGTTCAGTGCACTTAATGCGCCATCGACATCAGTATTAGGAAACAGCACAGCGAACTCTTCACCACCATAACGTGTTGCCATGTCGTGATAACGGAATACAACATTCATGTTTTGGGAGAAGTGTTGCAGGATGACGTCACCAGCGGCATGACCAAAGGTATCATTGATCGGTTTGAAATTATCAATATCGATCAAGGCCATGGCCATGGGATAGTCGAAACGCAGTGCCCTGGATATTTCATCATCAAGGCGCATCAGGAAGGCGCGTCGATTGGGTAGTTGGGTCAGTTCATCGGTCAGGCTGAGTCGGTGTACACGCGATAGCTCTTCGTTGAGGTTGTGGCTATTGGAAACAATGTCACTAAGGCCGTCGTCAAGGCTCTGAAAATTGCTGGCCAGATCCTGCTGCATTTTAATGAGCTTGGCATAACGTCTGAGAAAAGTGTTTTTGACCTGGTTTATATCGTCGCTTTCATCCAGATTGCGTATTACAGCAAACGAGTTGTGTAGCAGTTTCGACAAGGCAGAATTAAACTGTTTGGCGTTGTCTATCTGGTCAGCAAGGCTTGATTGAATGGTATTGATGCTGTCACGTGTTTGATCGATGTTGCAAAAGGGTGCGTCTGGATTAACTGTCGCTTCACATTTATCTATATTGACAAACGCTCCGATCGACTCGGCTGGTGTAGGTTCCTGTGTGGCTGCCTGGTAGCTATTCAGGTTGGCTGTTGGTGTATTGAGCTGGCCAATCCCATGCTCATCACCCAATAGTGAATTTATGGTTTCCTGCATGCTCTTTTGGCCCAGCGTGCTGTTTTTTTGTACCTGTTCGAGCAGTGGTTGAACCTGCTTCTGAATGCTGTGCAGTTCAGTTTCGGTCATAGAGTCTTGCAGACTCTTTTGCATGATTTGAATTTGCATCCACTGCTCAGCACCAGCGGGAAAATGAGCCGCAAGATTGTTGAGTAGATTGTCGAGCAGGTTTAGGTAGAGCTTTTCAGAATTGAGCTGGCTGTTTTCAAGCTCAAAAAAAGATTGTTCTATATGCTTATAAAGGGTTGAACCCGCAGCGGTATTTTTAAGATTGTCCAGCAACGATAATATTCTGGTGAATGTTCTCGTGCGTGTTTGTTCAGTGGTAATTGCCAACGTTTATTGCCCCATAATCTCGATCTGCTGGCCACTTAATTTACTATTTTGGCCTTGGTGATTTCAGGTTAATTGATCGGTCGGCCTCCTGCCATCGCGCAAATAATACAATCTATGCTGCCTACATTTTTGTAGTATATCATTGTTTGCTACTTAACAAGCGCTTAATCTGTTGCTTTTAAGGCTGTTTTTAATTTACATGTTTAGTCACTGCTGTCCCGTTAACTTCTGGAAAGATACTGAATGACCAGCAAGTTACGAATCTTTTTGCAAAGATGGACATCGCTTTCAAAACACGCCATTACAACCTCCCCCTTTAAAAAGGGGGAGAGCCTGCCCCACGAAGTGCATTGGGTATTGAGGGGGATTTATAAACTTTGCAGCTTACTGATATAACTGATATTTCTATCAGCCTTCAAATCTCCCCCAACCCTTTATGCCCTATGGGTGCTCTTTGCTAAAGAGGGGGGCTTGTCTAATGTTAACGGGACAGCAGTGGACTTGAGAGCGTATTTTTTATAAATGCGGATAGGTCGTGCTCATCAATATCACCTGCTCATTGAATTCTCGTAGCAGATAACAGAATATCCCGTAGTCGCCGAAACACGGACTGCCTCCTCTCTATTCAGTGCAATGTAATACGCCACTTTTCTTAAAGGGGCGGGCAGGCTGAGCAATTAAAAACTTTTCTGGCAAGCATCTTTATCCAAACTGAAATTTTGAATTCAAATAGGCTGTAAAAAGAACTAAAGTGATCAGGGCATACTCATCTATATGGCTCTGAGTAAGCCTTCAGTCATGCTACTAAATGGAGCTGCTTGTGGAGTATAAAGATTATTACAAAATCATGGGGCTGAAGCGTGATGCCTCTCAGGAGGATATTAAACGCGCCCATCGTAAATTGGCGCGAAAATATCATCCTGATGTTAGTAAAGAGCCTGATGCCGAACAAAAGTTTAAAGAGGCAGGCGAGGCCTATGAGGTGCTCAAAGACCCGCAAAAACGAGCCGCTTATGATCGGCTAGGTCCAAATTTAAAGGCCGGGCAGGAATTTCACCCGCCGCCTAACTGGGATTCTGGTTTTGAGTTTCGTGGTGGCGGTTTTACTGCGGCGGATGGCGGCGGTTTTAGCGACTTTTTTGAACAGTTGTTTGGTCAGCAGGGGCACGCTGGCCATTCCACTTTTTATACTCAGTTCAATGTCCGTGGTCAAGATCATCACGCCAAGGTGATGGTGGATCTGGAAGATGCCTTTCACGCGGCAACCCGCAGTATTAGTTTGCAATCTCCTGAGCTGGATGAGCATGGTCAAATGCGGCTAATAAACCGCACGCTTAAGGTCAAAATTCCCAGGGGTATTAAAGAAGGGCAGCAGATTCGCCTTACTGGTCAGGGGTCGCCCGGCATGGGCCGGGGTGTGAAGGGTGATCTCTATCTGGAAATTCATTTTAAACCCCATCGCCTCTATCGTGCCGAAGGACGTGACCTGCATATGCAACTGCCAGTGGCGCCCTGGGAGGCGGCACTAGGGGCGACGGTGAAAGCGCCAACCCCTGTTGGCAATGTGGATCTTAAAATTCCCGCTGGTTCAAATAGTGGCAGCAAACTTCGTCTTAAAGGGCGAGGCATTCCCGGCAATCCCGTAGGTGATATCTATGTCACCTTGAGTGTAGTGGTGCCACCCGCTGACAGCGAACAGGCCAGGCTGCTTTATAAAGAGATGGCAAACAAGCTGGCGTTCAACCCACGAATCAAAATGGGGGTATAGCTTATGACTGAGCAAACCATATTAACCGGCATCATTATTGAAGAAACCACAGAGTTTAGTTTGGCTGACCTCAGCCGTGCCTGTGGTCAGCCCGCCGAGTGGATTCTGGCATTGGTGGAAGAGGGGGTGATTGAGCCGGTGGGAGGGGATCAGAGCCATTGGCATTTTAGTGGCAGCTGTCTGCGCCGTGTGCGCATTGCCCAGCGTTTACAGTCAGACCTCGGCCTTAATCTGGCCGGTGCAGCCCTGGCTGTGGAGTTGCTGGAAGAGGTGGAAGAACTGCGTAAACGAATTGCAGTTTTAGAGAGATAATCTAAACGCCATGTTTGACTATAAATCCAGACGACGGCTATTGATTGGTCTGCCGCGTTGAACAAAGGCAGGCCCATACTATGAAGTGGCTTGAACAGCAGCGAATTCGTTATACGCTAAGCCACCATCCCATTCCCCATAAGATCTGGGAAGGCTTAATGCGCGAGGCCGATATCTTCAGCGGTTTGAGCTCTGTTGAGAGGGCACATCTGCGCGAGCTGACGACTATCTTCCTGCAGCGCAAGAGCCTCGTCGGTAGCCAAGGCCTGGTGGTGACCACGGCGATGGCGGTGGCCGTGGCGGCACAAGCCTGCCTGCTGATTTTGAAGCTGGGGCTGGACTATTACGATGGCTGGGTTGAGGTTGTTATTTACCCCGGGGCCTTTCAAGTGACCAGGGACAGCACTGATGCTACGGGACTGGTTTCGCACCAGGAGCAGGCCTTGAGTGGTGAGTCCTGGTTGCGCGGGCCGGTGATTCTTTCCTGGGATGATATTGCCGCGTCGTTGGCTGCCCCCAGTCCCGGCCATAACGTGGTGGTGCATGAATTCGCTCATAAGCTGGATATGCTCAACGGTAGCGCCAACGGCATGCCACCATTGCACCCCGAGATGCTGCGGCAGCAGTGGACGGAGGCCTTTAGTGGGGCGTTTGATCACTTACAACAGCAACTGCATCATCATCGTCCAGGCCTGAATTCATATGGCGCAACTGCACCGGCAGAATTTTTTGCAGTGGTAAGTGAGTATTTTTTTAGCAATCCTCAGCTCCTCTGCCAGCAAGCCCCGGCGGTTTACGAGCAGTTAGTGTTGTTTTATCGTCAAAACCCGCAAAGTCGGCGGCCTGGCTAAGATAGTGATGGAACTAATCCACAGACAATAAACTCGAATAGTGATAAGGCAGAGCTCATTTTCTAGACCTGCTTCAAAAGAGGGAAACTCCGGCCGATATGTATATATAATGAATCCATCCTCTGAAACCAGCCATTTAAGTAAGCTTATGATCACAAGAATTTTTGCCCTCATTGTCTTGTTAGCGTCTTCAGTATTGTCTGTTTCTGCAGCTAATGCTCCGCTTACGCCTACCGCTGGACATGGTTTCTCAACGGTCCTGCTGACTAATTTAATTGAGCGTTTTCATTACAAAAAAAATGCCCTTGACGATGCACAGTCACGCGCCATTCTGGATCGATATATAGAATCCATGGATCCCAGTCGTAGCATCTTTACTCTTGAGGATATTGACTTGTTTAGTCGTTACAACACCCTTCTGGACGACGCATTACGCGGCGGTCATATTGAGCCGGCCTTTATTATCTTTGAGCGCTTTAATCAGCGTCGCGTTGAGCGCGCTGAATATGCCTTAAAGCGCCTGGATCAACCCTTCGACTTTTCGCAGGACGAGCAGTACCTGTTTGACCGCAGCGATGCCGAATGGCCAAAAGATAACAGTGAATTAGATGAACTCTGGCGCAAACGGGTTAAAAATGATGTGCTGAGTTTGTCTCTTAGCAATAAAACAGATGAAGAAATCAAAAAGACCCTGCGCAAACGTTATCAGCGTTATATAAGCCGCTCTGAGCAGATCAAACCGGAAGATGTCTACGAAATTTTTATTAATGCCTATCTACACACCCTGGAACCGCATACCGCCTATTTTTCACCGCGCAGCTCAGAAAATTTCAATATCGGTATGAGCCTTTCTTTGGAAGGGATTGGCGCGGTGCTGAAAACCGATGGTGATTATGTGGTTGTGAAAAGCACGGTGCCTGGTGGCCCGGCAGAGCTAAGTGGCCAGTTTCATCCCGGTGACCGTATTGCTGGTGTTGGTCAGGGAGGCGATGGCGATATTGAAGATGTGGTTGGCTGGCGCATTGATGATGTGGTGGCCCTTATTCGCGGCCCTAAAAATTCAGTTGTACGATTACAGGTGTTACCTAAAGCAAGTGGTCAAGATGGATCAGGCAAGATTGTCACCATCGTTCGTGACAGAATCAAGCTGGAAGAACAACAGGCCAAAAAGTCCGTGATTGAAATTGAAAATGACGGCCATACCTCACGTATCGGTGTTATTTCCATTCCCACCTTTTATATGGACTTTGATGCGGTAAGGCGCGGTGATAAAGATTATGCCAGCGCCACGCGTGACACACTCAAGTTGCTTAACGAGCTAAAAGCAGAAAAGGTTGATGGCATTGTCATTGACCTGGCGGGCAATGGTGGTGGTTCGTTGAATGAGGCAATATCACTTACCGGGCTATTTATTGAATCAGGCCCTGTTGTACAAGTGCTGGATAGCCATAATAAATTAGAGCTCGATGAAGACACAGATGACAGCATTGCCTATAGCGGTCCTCTGGCGGTACTGGTTAATCGTTATAGTGCCTCCGCATCGGAAATCTTTGCCGGTGCCATGCAGGATTACGGCCGTGCAACCATCCTCGGTGAACCAACCTTCGGTAAAGGTACAGTACAACAGGTAATGGATTTGAATCGTCATGTAAGAAATAGCGAAGCCACCTTAGGCCAGCTCAAACTGACCACCGCTCAGTTCTTTCGCGTAAATGGCGACAGTACGCAAAATCGTGGTGTTATCCCTGACATAATCTTTCCCACGGCAGAAGAAAGCGACAAGCAGGGCGAACGCTCACTAGATAATGCCCTTCCCTGGGCAAATATTAAGGCAGCCAGTTTTGTGCCATACAACCGCAGCAATATCGACCTTGCAAATATTAAGGCACAGCATCAAAAACGAGTTCAATCAGACAGTGGCTTTAAATATTTGCTTGCCCAAACTGAGTTGCGTAAAGAACTGGTTGAACAAACAGCGGTTACGTTACGCAAATCCGAGCGCAAAGCAGAAAGAGAAAAACAAGAGGCCGAAACTCTGGAACTCATAAACCGCTTTCGTTTTTCTCTCGGTATGAAGCCAGAATCACTAAGCGAAATTCAGGCCGATATGGAGAGTGAAGATGATGAAAACGAGGACTTCACAGAAGCAGTAAAACTGATTCAGAAAAGGGAAGCCGCAGCCATACTCGTAGACTTAATCCGCCAACCGCAGATGCAAGATAAAATTTCGTATCAAAATACTAACGACGTTCTTAATTAAGTTTAGGCTGTATGAAATTTATTTTTTAGATATCTGTTTCATAAATGCAACCACAAGCGGATCCATTTATTGTTCCTGTCTGTCATGAACAAATAGAACTGCTGTATCAAGACCAATCCCTGTTGTTGATTAACAAACCCAGTGGCCTGTTGACCCTTTCGGGCAAACACCCGCTTAATAAAGATTCTGTGCACTTCCGCCTGGTCAAACAGTTTCCTACGGCCACCATGGTTCATCGTATTGATTTTGGAACCTCGGGTATTTTAGTGGTTGCACTTAATAAGGCGGTTAACGCGCATATCGGCAAGCAGTTTCAGGCACGTAATGTGGTTAAAACCTATACCGCAATCCTGGCGGGTCATTTGAGTGATGATGTCGGTTGTATAGAGTTGCCCATAGCAAAAGACAAAGCCAACTTCCCATTGCAAAAGATTTGTTATGAGAGCGGCAAACATTCACTAACTCATTACCAGGTCATTGAGCGATTGCAGAATCCCCCGGCGACAAGAGTGACGTTTAAGCCGGTCTCGGGTCGCACACATCAATTACGTATTCACAGCAGCGAAATAGGTCATCCAATTTTAGGCTGTGACCTCTATGCCACCGATGAAGCGTTTTTTATGGCAAAACGTTTAATGCTGCATGCAACAACGCTTGAATTTGATCACCCAGTTACAGGAGAGCGGGTTAATGGGTTTAGCCCTTGTCCGTTTTAGGCAGCTGGTTGATATAATGCGCCCATGCCAATAAAACGCCGCCGTAAGGCTAAGTCCAGCCCACCTCGCAAACGCCTCTGGTTGAAGATTCCCCTGTTGCTGGCTGCGCCGCTTTTATTGGTATTGGCACTGGCACTGGGGCTGTATGTGCTTTATCTCGATCAGGTAGTGCAAAGCAAGTTCGAGGGTAAACGCTGGTCAGTACCATCCAGGGTCTATGCCCGTGCATTGGAGCTTTATCCACAACAACTGCTGACGGCAGACAAACTTTCAGATGAACTCAAACAGATTGGTTATCAGGTGTCTGCCGATGGCATGGCCCCCGGCTCTTATCGGCGTAACGGCAAGCAGTTTGTGGTGACGACACGGGCGTTTCGTCACTGGGATAGTGTCGAGCCCGGTCGCTCAATCGTACTCAAATTTGATAACAAACAACTGACCTCACTTACTGATGCGGTGACAAACAAAGCGTTGGCATTGATTCGGCTTGAACCGATGCTGATTGGCATTATTCATCCTGCCCATCGTGAAGACAGGATTTTGGTCCGGCTTGATGATCTGCCGCCGAAGCTGACCTTGGCCCTGCAAGCGGTTGAAGACCGCAAGTTCGCCAGCCATCACGGCATCGACTTTCGTGGCATTGCTCGCGCCGCCTGGGCCAACCTGCGTGCCGGCAGGGTGGTGCAGGGCGGCAGTACCCTGACCCAACAATTGGTGAAGAATTTCTTTCTCACTCGTGAGCGCAGCCTGACGCGCAAAATCAATGAAGCGATCATGTCGCTGCTGCTCGAAGCGCGCTATGACAAAAAAGAGATTCTTGAGGCCTATGCCAACGAAATCTATCTGGGCCAGGATGGTAACCGTGCCATCCATGGTTTTGGTCTGGCGGCGCAATTTTATTTTAATAAACCACCGCAGGAGTTGACTCTATCTGAGTCGGTATTGCTGGTGGCGATCTTGCGCGGCCCAACCTATTATGACCCGCGTCGTCATCCCGAGCGCGCCCTTGAACGACGTAATCAATTAATTGAAATTATCTGGCGCGATGGTCTGATCGACAGGCAACAAGCCCAGGCCGCCCAGGCCGAAACACTGGGTGTGACGGCTAAGCCAAATCTCGGTAACAGCCGTTACCCTGCCTTTATTGACCTGGTGAAACGGCAGCTGCAACAGGACTATCGTGTTGAAGATTTGCGCAGTGAAGGTCTACGCATCTTCACCAGCCTGGACCCGGTAATCCAGCAAGTGGCCGAAAAGGCCCTGGCAACAAACATTAAACGACTAGAACGCCAGCCCGGCATGCTAGAGGGTGGGGTGGTGATCTCGCGTCTGGGCAGTGCCGAAATAAGTGCCGTGGTGGGTGGCCGCAATCCACGTTTTGAAGGTTTTAACCGCGCGCTTGATATTCAGCGTCCGGTCGGCTCATTGTTGAAACCGGCGCTCTATCTGACAGCCGTTTCCCAACCACGGCGTTACACCCTGGCCAGTTTGATTGATGATGCACCGCTAAAGTTGAAACAGTCAGATGGCAGTGTCTGGGCACCTGCCAACTATGATCACAAAAGCCATGGCAATGTCTTGCTGGCCGATGCATTAATCCATTCATATAATCAGGCCGCGGTACGGCTTGGGCTTGAATTGGGTTTGCAGCATGTGGTTGATACCTTGCACGGACTCGGTATCGATAAAACTATCCCGCCGTATCCCGCCGTGATGCTAGGCTCGTTAGAACTGGCGCCGCTGGACATTGCCCAGATGTACCAGACCCTGGCCGATGAAGGTTTCTACACACCGCTACGGGCGGTGCGCGCCGTGCTTGATGCCAAACATCAGCCATTAAACAGATACCCCATCGATACGGATCAGCGCTTTGCCCCTGAGCAGACCTTTCTGATCAACGACACCCTGCGTTTGGCTCTGCGCCAGGGGACAGGCCAAAGTGTCGCTAAACATCTGCCAGAGACACTTACCCTGGCCGGAAAAACCGGCACCACCGATGACCTGCGTGACAGCTGGTTTGCCGGTTTTGGCA
>Ga0316192_10000381_pt1 | contig 32248 bp, 24 predicted proteins | sample MerIslwburrow_MG_FD_204931 | JGI IMG/M metagenome (GOLD analysis project Ga0316192, IMG submission 204931) | Coastal sediment microbial communities from Maine, United States - Merrow Island worm burrow | ecosystem: Environmental > Aquatic > Marine > Coastal > Sediment | place: USA: Maine...
GAGGATCAACGCCAGGCACTGGAAAAATATACAATTGATCTGACAGAGCGGGCAGAGCAGGGCAAGCTTGATCCGGTGATTGGCCGTGATGATGAGATTCGCCGTACTATTCAGGTATTGCAGCGCCGCACCAAAAATAATCCTGTGCTGATTGGCGAGCCGGGTGTAGGTAAGACAGCTATTGTTGAAGGCTTGGCCCAACGCATCATTAATGGTGAAGTGCCAGAGGGACTAAAGAATCGGCGTCTGCTCTCATTGGATATGGGAGCGCTGATTGCGGGTGCCAAGTTCCGAGGTGAATTTGAGGAGCGCCTCAAGGCGGTGCTGAGTGATCTTGCCAAGCAGGAGGGACGGATCATTCTCTTTATTGATGAACTGCACACCATGGTGGGTGCGGGAAAGGCAGAGGGTGCCATGGATGCTGGTAATATGCTCAAGCCTGCATTGGCGCGGGGTGAGCTGCACTGTGTTGGTGCTACTACGCTGGATGAATATCGCCAATATGTGGAGAAGGATGCAGCACTGGAACGGCGCTTTCAAAAGGTACTGGTGGAAGAGCCTACCGTAGAAGATACCATTGCCATATTGCGCGGACTCAAAGAACGCTATGAACTGCATCATGGAGTGGATATTACCGATCCTGCCATTGTGGCAGCTGCCACCCTTTCCCATCGCTACATCACTGATCGACAGCTGCCGGATAAAGCGATTGACCTGATTGATGAGGCAGCCTCCCTGATCCGCATGGAGATTGATTCCATGCCAGAGGAGATGGATCGCATGGAACGTCGCCTGATACAACTCAAGATAGAACGAGAGGCGTTAAAAAAAGAGAAGGATGAAGGCTCTAAACGGCGACGGCGTGATCTTGAAGAGCAGATTGAAAAATTGGGTCGGGAGTTTTCTGATCTGGATGAGATCTGGAAATCTGAAAAGGCTGCATTGCAGGGTACCGCTCACATTAAAGAAGAGTTGGAGCGCGCCAGAACAGAACTTGAAACGGCCCGGCGGGCAGGTGATCTGTCGCGTATGTCGGAACTTCAATATGGCCGCATCCCCGAGCTGACTAAACAGCTGGATTTGGCAGCGCAGGCTGAAATGCAGGAGATGAAGCTGCTACGCAACAAGGTCATGGATGAAGAGATTGCAGAGGTGGTCTCTAAATGGACCGGCATCCCTGTCTCCAAGATGCTGGAGGGAGAGCGTGAGAAGCTACTACAGATGGAGACAAACCTGCGTAAACGCGTTATTGGTCAGGAAGAAGGGATTCGTGCCGTCAGTGATGCCATTCGCCGCTCTCGTGCGGGGTTATCTGACCCTGATCAACCCAATGGTTCATTTCTGTTCCTGGGGCCAACTGGTGTGGGTAAAACAGAACTGTGCAAAGCACTGGCAGCGTTTCTATTTGATACAGAAGAGGCAATGATACGGATTGATATGTCAGAGTTTATGGAGAAACACTCGGTTGCCCGGTTGATCGGTGCGCCTCCTGGTTATGTGGGTTATGAAGAGGGAGGGTATCTGACAGAAGTGGTGCGTCGCCGCCCTTACTCAGTGATTCTGTTGGATGAGGTTGAGAAGGCGCACCCTGATGTCTTCAATGTACTGTTGCAGGTGCTGGATGATGGGCGTCTGACAGATGGCCAGGGACGCACGGTGGATTTTCGTAATACCGTAATTGTAATGACCTCAAACCTCGGCTCTGATGTGATTCAACACATGATGAATGGTGTGAACGCAGGTGAAACTGAATCGCATTATGCTGAAATTAAAGAGGCGGTAATGGAGGTTGTTGCTCAACAATTTCGACCTGAATTTATTAACAGGTTGGATGAGATTGTTGTATTCCATCCGCTGGGTGGCGAACAAATCCGCGCCATAACAGAGATTCAGATTGGTTACCTGAAGAACCGGTTGGCTGAACAGGGTATAGATTTGAGGCTGTTAGTAGCTGCTATGGATCAACTGGGTGCAGCTGGTTTTGATCCCGTATACGGTGCTCGGCCTCTTAAACGAGCTATTCGCCAAAAGCTGGAGAATCCACTGGCGCAGGAGATATTGTCTGGTCGGTTTGGTGTAGATGATGTTATTGAAGTGGATGCAGGTGCGGATGGTCTTGTTTTTACGCGGATGCCCTAACAACTGTATGTTTACTAACAAATAAAGCTATACCCCGTTCTTGCTTCCGGTGGCTGCTTGTCTGTGGCCACCATCAAGGCTGCATGCCGCATATATATCTTAAAGAATGCCTGTCTGAAGACGCTAACTACCTTGTCTACCTATCAAGATGGTGGGTCTGTTTGCCCGCAAAAGAAGCATGCCCCAGACATCTGCTTGCGTGGTTTGTGTGCACTAACTTTTTATAGCCCAAAACAAATAAGGAGATTGTTTTTGGATGGAGTTAACTCACTAGAGTGAAAAATCTAAAAAAAAATATCCTTGTTCCTGAAATTAGGCTGATTGCAGTCCTTGCATTTCTATTGGCGCTTTCTGTAGCCATGATTGGTCTTAAAATTTCTGATGAATACAAGTTAAGTGCAGATGCAGAGCATCTGGCGCTGGCTAATAGCATTGCCGATCGCTTAAATGCAGCGGCTATGCTTCAGGCTCAGGCGCGTGGCCTTGGTGCAACTCTGATAGGCAGTAAGATTCGATCAGAAGAAATGGTAAGCAGTTTTATTGCAATGGGTGAAGAGGCTGACCTGGAGATAACTGCGGCAATACAACAGAGCGAAATGCTGCTGTCAGAGCATGATAATAACTCTGTGTATTTGCAAAATATGGAACAGCTTAAAGAGCTGAATAAAGAGTTAAAGATTTTTCGTAAAAAATTACTCGAAGAAGATGCTGACTTAGAAGAGTGGATGACAATAGTAGCTCGCAATATAGAGCAGGCCTATCGATTGCGCACGGTGGTTTTTACCCCTGCAAACCAACGTGAAGCACTATTGTTCTATAACAATGTACTTCGTGCTAACGCAGCAAGTCTGGCAGAGTATGCTGGCCGGGAAAGAGCATTGCTTGGTTATCATATCGCAGCAGGTAAATCTCTTGATGATAAGACGCTTAAGATTCTGGAATCCTACCGGGCGATTGTTGAGAGGTTGTCTAATGAAATAGTTTTTATCAAAGGGTTGTCCAGCATGCCGGAGGCCCTGATACAGGTAATCAAAACATATGAACATAAGTTTCTTGGTGAATACCAGAAGGTAAGAGAAAAGGTATATCAGCGCAATAGTGCGCACAGGAAGGCTGAAAAGAATCTTGCAACTAAATTGGCTTTAGAGGCGGATCTCATAGAAGAGAGCATTAGATCCGCATTTAATGAATTTATGCTGATCAGCTCAGAATACTCTATCTTGCAACTGGGCAAGATGTGGATGACAGGTAGTGCAAATGACATTGCAAAAGCCCAGCGGATTGTTGAGGATCATTTTGTAACATTTGAAAATAGAAATAAGCACGCTATAAAGTTGAGGGTTCTTGATGAAGCGGGGAGAGAGCGGGTTAAGGTAGAGATTGAGAAAGGAGTACTGAAAAGAACCCCCGGTGCTGAATTACAAGATAAATCTGGAAGAAAATATTTCAAAAATTCTATTATTTTGCAAGCGAATGAAATTTATGTGTCACCCTTTGACCTCAATATGGAATGGGGTGAAATTGAAAAACCTTTTAAACCTGTGATGAGGCTTGCAGTTCCAATTTACTATGATCAAGAAGTGAGTGGAGTGGTAGTTATTAGCTTTAACCCTTTAGATAGGGTGCTAAATGAAGGCCGTATAGAAAGAGCTGATTTTAATAGCCGTTTATTGGTAAATGGAGAAGGCTTTTTTTTGAATCACCCTGAACCGGGGAAGAGGTGGGGGATGATGTCGCAACTCAATCGTAGTCGATTCAGTGTTAAAAATGAGGTGCCGGCGTTTGCAGAAGAAATATTATCTGGCCGAGAGGGGGCTGGGATAGAGCCTTGGGCAGGTATGCATATTTGGCAGCCTATACATTATAACCCAGTCAACAGAGATGATTATTGGGTTCTGGTTGCTGCTGTTGATAGTGTTGAATATTCTGTGGATGGTGCAGAATGGTATAGGCGAGCCACTGAAGGGATTCAAAGTGCAATGGCTATATCGGCTGTTGTTGGTTCTTTATCTGCAAAAGCAGCGCATGATGTTAGAACAAGCTCTGGCCAATCAATTGCCATGCAATATTATATGTTGGCGCTTGCAATAACATCGTTTGGATTTATAACCATAATGGTTGGATTAAGCAAACGTGCCGCTATGGAGTTGCAGCAATCAAAGAATGAGGCAGAAAAAGCCAACAAAGCAAAGTCTGAATTCTTATCCAGTATGAGTCATGAATTGCGAACGCCCATGAATGCGATATTGGGATTTTCGCAGCTTCTAGCATCTGACATAGATGCTCCGTTATCAAAAGACCAAAAAGAAAATGTAGATTATATTAAAACTGCAGGGCAACATTTATTGCAGCTTATAAATCAAGTGCTAGAACTTTCAAAGATTGAGGCTGGCAAAGTTGATGTTTCTATGGAAGATGTAGAGGTGTTACTGGTTATTCATGAAGCAATAGGAACTGTTCAGCCTATGGCAGATCAGCGTGGTATCAAACTTGAGTTGGTGGACGATGATTTTGAGTATTGCGTTATTGCTGATTTAACCCGCATTAAACAGGTTTTGATAAATCTTATTTCAAACGCAGTCAAATATAATGTGCCAAATGGTTCTGTGGCAATTTCATGTGGATTACTTGATAGTGACGGAGTAAGAATCTCAGTATCTGATACGGGGGTTGGTATTGCGGAAGATCAATTAGATTCTCTTTTTGCCCCTTTTGATCGTTTAGGGGCGGAGAATTCTGACATTGAAGGTACTGGAATTGGATTAACAATAACCAAATATCTGGTTAAGTTAATGGGAGGAGAAATCAGTTTTGAAAGTAAGCTGGGGGTAGGTAGCGTATTTCATGTCGACCTGGCTCGTTCAGATTTGGTTGCTGCCACGGGTAGAGAGCAGGATGAAACTGATATTAGCCATTTGATGATTGAGCGTTCCTGTTCCATCGTTTATATAGAAGATAATGTAGCTAATATAGAGCTTGTAAAGAAAATCTTAAAGCAGCATGCAGATATGCCTCTGCACTGCGCAATAGATGCGCGTCATGGTATTGAGTTAGTTAAAGAGAGTATGCCTGATTTGGTGTTGTTGGATATTAATCTGCCAGACATGGATGGCTATACAGTGCTTGATGTGCTGAAGAGTGATCCAAAAACTGCTGGCATACCAGTTATTGCACTAAGTGCAAAAGCTATGTCTCATGATGTTGAAGCTGGATTAAAAGCAGGATTTGTTGATTATATTACCAAGCCAATTAACGTAGCCCATTTTATTGAGGTTATAGATAAAGTGATCAACAAGTCTGGGTGATTGGTGTCGCTGACACAGCGCAAATAAAAAGGGCGGTAACACCAAGTGTTACCGCCCTCTCTATTTTGCGTTAGCTAAATGTTACAAGCTTAGCTTTCGTCTTTACCGGCATCCATGGCCTGTGCAGCCATGTGGCTGTAGAGTTCAAACTTCTTGTTGACATCTTTCTGAGCCTCTTCACCGTAGCGTACTGCGGCTTCTGGATCGATACGCTCCAGCATGGCAAAACGACCTTCGGTCTCGGTGAACTCACGCAGTGGCTTTGAAGGTGGCTTGGAATCCAGTTTTAGTGGATTCTCGCCAGCAGCGGCCTTGCGTGGGTCATAACGGAACAGCTGGGTATGACCAGTCTCCATTGCCAGGGTCTGTGAGTCATGGTTAGAGGTCAGCAGGTTGATGCCCTGAGCGATACAAGGTGAGTAGGCGATGATCAGCGATACACCATTGTAAGACTCGGCTTCCTGGAAGGCGCGCAGGGTTTGGATATCTTTACCCTTTGCACCGTAGGAGACCTGAGCTACGTAGACGTTCTCGTAGTTCATGGCCATCAGTGCGAGATCCTTCTTCTTGTCTGGTTTACCGCCAGCGGCGAACTTGGCAACCGCACCCTTAGGTGTGGCTTTGGAGTTCTGACCACCGGTGTTGGAGTAGGTCTCGGTATCCAGTACCAGGATGTTGACGTTACGGCCAGAGGCGAGGACGTGATCCAGGCCGCCATAACCGATGTCATAGGCCCAACCGTCACCACCGATGATCCAGACACTCTTCTGGGTCAGGTGGCTGGAGACGGCCTCCAGTGAGCGCGCTTCCAAATCTGGGATGTCAGCCAGACGCTTGCGTAGTTCTTCAACGTGTTCACGCTGCTTGAAGATACCGGCCTCTTCGGTTTGATCTGCATTGGTCAGCTCATCAACCAGCTCACCGCCGATCTTGTCACGCAGGGTGTTAAGCAGCTCAAGGGCCTGCTTGGTCTGCATGTCGTAAGAGAGACGATAACCCAGACCGAATTCGGCGTTGTCTTCGAACAGAGAGTTACACCAAGCAGGACCACGGCCCTCTTTGTTAGTGGTGTAAGGTGTTGAAGGCAGGTTACCACCATAGATGGAGGAACAACCGGTTGCGTTGGAGATCACCATACGGTCACCGAACAGCTGGGTGGCCAGTTTGATGTATGGGGTTTCACCACAGCCCAGACAGGCACCGGAGAACTCAAACAGCGGCTCCATGATCTGTGCGCCTTTGAGTGTCTTGGCGTTGATCTGGGTGCGATCAGCTTCAGGCAGATCCAGGAAGAAATCCCAGTTTGGACGCTCTTGCAGATGGTATTCACGATCTGTAACCATGTTAAGCGCTTTGCGGGTTGGATCGTTTTTGTCTGTTACAGGACAGATGTCGACACAGAGGGTACAGCCGGTGCAGTCGTCAGGGGCGATCTGGTAGCTGATCTGTGTGTCTGGCTCAAAACCCTTGCCTTTAACTGGTACATGCTTAAATGTCTCAGGTGCGTTCTCGGTAAGGCTTTTAGGAAAGACCTTGCTGCGGATAGCGGCGTGAGGGCAGACCATTGGGCATTTGCCACACTGGGTACAGAGGTCTTCTTCCCATTTTGGCAGTTCCAGGGCCAACTCACGTTTTTCGTAAGCGGCGGTGCCCAGAGGCCAGGTGCCGTCGGCTGGGATCTTGCTGACAGGCAGCAGGTCACCACGGTTGGCGATGATCTCAGCGGTAACCTCTTTAACGAATGCAGGGGCATTGTCGGTAACAGGGGGACGCATCTCGAAGGTGCTGGTGGCCTCGGCTGGAATCTCAACCTTATTCAGGCCGGCCAGGGTGCCGTCAATAGCGGCGAAGTTGGTCTCCAGGACCTTCTTACCTTTCTTGCCGTAGGTCTTCTCAGCGGCTTCCTTGATCTTGGCGATGGCTTCATCGCGTGGCAGGATGCCGGAGATGGCGAAGAAACAGGTCTGCATGATGGTGTTGATGCGACGACCCATGCCGGTGGCATTAGCAATGGTGTAGGCATCTACTACGTAGAACTCGATCTTCTTCTCAATCATCTGCTCCTGCATCTTGCGTGGCAGACTGTTCCAGACCTCATCGGTTCCGAAGTGCGAGTTGAGCAGGAAAGTGGCGCCAGGCGCTGCTTTGTTCAGCATGTCGAAACGCTCAACAAAGATCGGCTGGTGACAGCCAATGAAGGTAGCCTGATCGTTACCTACCAGATAAGGTGAGCGGATAGGCTTAGGGCCGAAGCGCAGGTGAGAAACGGTAACAGCACCGGCCTTCTTGGAGTCGTACTGGAAGTAGCCTTGACCGTAGTTGTCGGTCTCTTCACCAATGATCTTGATGGAGTTCTTGTTGGCACCCACGGTGCCGTCTGCACCCAGTCCAAAGAACATGGCGCTGGTGACGCCTTCAGCTGAATCGGCGGTGAAGGTTGGATCCCACTCAAGGTGAGAGTGAGTCAGATCATCAATGATACCAACGGTGAAACTGTTCTTAGGCGCATCTTTGTTTAGCTCGTCGTAGACACCCTTGATCATGCCAGGGGTGAACTCTTTAGAGGCCAGACCGTAACGACCACCGGTAACGCGAGGCATCTCAGCCAGATCACCGTTGGTGAAGGCCTGTGCAACAGCGGTCAGTACATCTTTATAGAGCGGCTCACCATCAGCTCCTGGCTCTTTACAGCGATCCAGTACAGCGATCTTCTTGGCGGTAGCTGGGATGGCTTGCAGCAGGAATTCAGGTGCGAAAGGACGGAATAGACGTACCTTAACAACACCAACCTTTTCGCCTTGACGGGTTAGGGTCTCAACAGTCTCTTCAATGGCTTCGTTGCCAGAGCCCATGCAGACGATAACGCGGTCAGCATCTTCAGCACCGATGTATTCGAACAGTTTGTACTGACGGCCAGTGTGCTTGGCCAGACGGTCCATAGCGCCTTGAACAATCGCAGGCACGGCGTTGTAGTACGGGTTAACAGTTTCACGACCCTGGAAGTAGACGTCAGGGTTCTGTGAAGTACCACGGATAACTGGAGTGTCTGGGTTTAGAGCGCGAGAGCGATGAGCGCTGACCAGCTCTTCGTCAATCATGGCGCGGACAACCTCTTTGCTCAGCTGATCGACCTTGTTGACCTCGTGAGAGACGCGGAAACCGTCGAAGAAGTGAACGAAAGGTACGCGGCTCTCCAGGGTTGCGACCTGAGAGATCAGGGCGAAATCCATCACCTCTTGTACTGAGTTGGAGCTCAGCATGGCAAAACCGGTCTGGCGGACAGACATCACGTCACTGTGGTCACCAAAGATCGAGAGGCCTTGAGCAGCCAATGCACGTGCGGAGACGTGGAAAACGGTTGGTGTCAGCTCACCCGCTACCTTGTACATGGTAGGGATCATAAGTAGCAGACCCTGTGATGCTGTAAAGGTGGTACTCAGCGAGCCACCCTGCAGTGCACCGTGAACAGCAGCTACAGCGCCGCCCTCACTCTGCATCTCTACAACATCAGGTACTGAACCCCAGAGGTTTTTAACCCCTTTGGATGACCACTCATCGGAAAATTCCCCCATATCTGAGGAAGGAGTGATGGGGTATATAGCGATAACCTCGTTGGTGAGGTGTGCGACATAGGCAGCAGCTTGGTTGCCTTCGATCGTAACCATATTCCGTTCTGACATAGGTTTGCCCTTTAGTTTCAATGGATTAGGTGATTGCGGCGTGAAATTGCGGCGCCGCACCGATAGAGAAATTGGGTTCCGCCTGGCATGCCCACAGGCTAAAAGGATGCATAATTTACCAGAGGTTATTCAGAAAATGAATTATTTGCTGCAATTTATATAGTTATTTGCAAGATTTAGGTTCATTTTTAGTGTTATGACAGGGTGGATCTGAGGCTGATGATAGGCCATTCCCGTCTTTGCGCATGCTGTTCAAGTGCCTCATCTGGATCGACTGCCACGGGGTTGTCGACGATCTCAAGTAGTGGGATATCGTTGTGTGAATCACTGTAGAAGCAGCTGCCTTTCAGATCATGATGGGTGGTGGCCAGCCATTGGTTGAGTCGTTCAATCTTGCCCTCTTTATAGCTGGGAGTGCCCTCGACCTGCCCTGTATAGCAGCCATTGATCATCTCTGGCGTGGTGGCGATCAGGTGTTCTATCTCTAGCCGTTGAGCAATTGGGGTGGTTACAAAGGCATTGGTTGCAGTAATAATCATCAAGGTATCACCAGCATCTCGGTGCTTCTGAATGAGCTTTAGGCCATCGGGCAGAATGATGGGTTCAATCTTTTCGGTTACAAACTGTTCCCGCCAGGCATAGAGTTTTTGAGGGGCATATTCACTTAATGGCTTCAGCGAAAAACGCAGAAATTCAAAAATATCCAGAGTTCCTTCGTTGTATTTTTGATAAAAGCGATCGTTTTCACGCTGATATACTTCGGCATCAACTGCGCCCTGTTCTACCAAAAATTCGCCCCATAGGTGGTCTGAATCGCCACAGAGCAATGTGTTGTCAAGATCAAAAATGGCCAGTGCCAATGTGTATACTCCTGAAAATAGAGAAAAATAAAAACTGTCTGGAATGTTTTTACGGCAGTTCCAGATGAGTAAGTTGCTTGGGTGTATCAAATAAAAGCTAACCCGCTAATTTTACAGGAAAAACATCAGGAGAAAAGGCTGGGTGAAGATGGTGTTTTGCTTAGGTGTTAATATCCTAGAAAATCAATAGCTTGACTTGGACTTGCCCCAGTTAGCCAGGTTGTGGAAGAATCGGGGTATGTTAAACCTTATATAGTAGGTTTTGTGAGTGATCGATTCAGCTGGATACAGATCTAATGTGGCTATTGTGCTGTGCAATAATCAGCGCCAGCTGTTTTGGGGGCGGCGCATTGGCCAGGATGCGTGGCAATTCCCTCAAGGAGGGATCAAGTCGCATGAAACCCCCGAACAGGCTATGTATCGCGAGTTGGAAGAGGAGGTTGGCTTACGCCAACATCAGGTAGAGGTGATTGGCTGCACCAGTGATTGGTTGCGCTACCGGCTGCCAGAACGCTTTATCCGATATCATTCACAACCACTCTGTATTGGCCAGAAGCAGGTGTGGTTCTTATTGCGCATGAAGTGCCAAGATAGGGACGTTTGTCTGGATAGCTCACCCAAACCAGAGTTTGATCACTGGCGCTGGGTAAAGTATTGGCAACCGTTGCGTGAAGTGGTCTATTTTAAGCGCCGGGTCTATTCCAAGGCGTTGAAGGAGTTGGCGCCGTTGCTCTTTCCAGATGGGGCACCAGCGCGTCGCTGCTCTAATCACTTACGGCAGAATTGGCGCTAATAATGCTTCGGGGCGATTCCAGTGCTTGAGGTCTTACAGCGCATCGTCCAGGAAGTTAATGCCGCTCCAGATCTTGGCAAAGCACTCAATGTCATCGTAAACCGTGTTCAGAAGGCAATTAATACGGATGTCTGTTCTGTCTATCTGACTGATTTTGAGACGCGTGAGCATGTGCTACAGGCCACTGTCGGCTTGCCGCCAGAGGTGGCGGGTATGGTACGTATTCCGCTGTATCGGGGGTTGGTTGGGTTGGTTTGCGAACGCGCAGAACCTGCCAATATTGAAGATGCCCCCACCCATCCACGCTATTTAGCTATTAGTGGTATTGATGAGGCTCATTATCATGGGTTTCTTGGGGTTCCCATTATTCAAAATCGCCAGGTGTTGGGTGTGCTGGTGGTTCAGCAGGGTGCTCCCCGCCAGTATGATGATAATGAAGTAGCCTTCCTGTTTACATTGGCAGCCCAGCTGGCAGGTGCCATTACCCATGCCAAAGCCAGTGGTGAGCTGGCGACCTATCAGGAGAAAGAGGGTGCGCCTATCAATTTCCTTAAGGGGCGGCCTGGGGCATCGGGTGTTGCTTTTGGGGCTGTTGTTGTCAGCTATCAGCAGGCGGATCTTGAAGTAATCCCAGATAGGGCAGCGGAAGATGTGGTTCTGGAAGAGGACTCTTTCCGTGTGGCTGTCGAGGCGGTTACAGAGGATCTCAGGGCGCTAAAAATACGTGTGGGGGATAGTCTGCCGGATGAGGATAAAGCGCTGTTTGATGCCTGGATACTAATGCTGGGTAGTGACAGTTTGGTGGATAAGAGCGTAGAGCGTATCAGAGAAGGGCAATGGGCAGCAGGTGCGTTACGCCAAACAGTGCATGAGCATGCCCAGATGTTTGATGATATGGATGATGTTTACATGCGCGAGCGGGCTTCCGATATACGAGACCTCGGTCGGCGTATTCTGACCTATCTACAGTGTGATACCGCCAGGGCCATTGAGTACCCGGAAAATACTATTTTGCTGGGTGAAGAGGTGAGCGCGGTACAGCTGGCAGAGGTTCCGAGAGATAAATTGGCTGGTGTGGTTTCAGCAACAGGGTCCAATGCCTCGCATGTGGCGATATTGGCGCGCGCCATGAATATTCCGACAGTGATGGGCGTTTCAGACCTGCCAGTTTCACGGATGGAAGGGAGAGAAGTTATTCTCGATGGCTATCGGGGACGGGTTTACGTATCACCTCCTCCCTCTGTGCAAGCTGAATATGCCCGCCTGGCAGAAGAGGATCGGGAAATAAGCGCCGAGCTTGAAGCGATACGCGCATTGCCGGCAGAGACTACAGATGGTGTTTGTATTCCGCTGTATCTCAATACAGGACTGGTTTCTGAGATGAGCGACCTCGGATCTGAGGCGGCGGCTGGTGTTGGTCTTTACCGAACTGAACTCCCCTTTATGGTGAGGGATCGTTTTCCCAGTGAAACCGAGCAGATTCCAAATTATCGCCGTGTGATTAATGCCTTTGCGCCACGCCCGGTTACCTTGCGTACCTTGGATATTGGTGGCGATAAACCTCTTCCCTATTTTCCTGTAAACGAATCCAATCCCTTTTTGGGCTGGCGGGGTATTCGTATCTCTCTGGATCACCCTGAGATATTTATGACGCAGATTCGCGCCATGCTGAGGGCGGCTATTGGCTTTGATAATTTGCGTATCATGCTGCCGATGATCAGTTGTGTGGAAGAGGTGGATGATGCGCTGTTAATGATTCACCGCGCTTATGAAGAGCTAAAAGAAGAGGATTATGCTGTCAGTATGCCGAAGGTTGGCATAATGATTGAAGTACCTTCGGCGATATATCAGGCTGGGGTGCTGGCTCACCGGGTGGATTTTCTCTCCATTGGCAGTAATGATTTGACCCAATATCTGTTCGCGGTGGATAGGAGTAATTCCCAAGTGGGTGATCTGTACGATGACATGCACCCTGCAGTATTGCGTGCATTGGTTCAGATAGTGGAAGGAGCAAAAGTCTATAACCGTGACGTGGGTGTCTGTGGAGAGTTGGCGGGTGATCCAGCTGCCGCAGTCTTGTTGCTGGGCATGGGTGTAAATAACCTCAGTATGAGTGCAGGCAGCCTGTTGCGAGTGAAAGGGGTATTGCGACGTATTAGCCGTAGGCGAGCGCGAGAGCTATTAAAGAAAGCACTGCGTTATGAGGATGCAGCTTCTGTGCGACGATTAATGTATGATACCTTGGAAAATATGGGGTTGGGCGGATTGGTGCGTCCAGGTAAATAGTCTGCTTTTCCCTATTGTTCTGGTCGTGTAGATTAAAAAAATCAAAAGTTACCCTTCCTTTTATTCAAATGCTGTATACACTCACAGCAAGGCGTTTTGTTTTTTAACCCTATCCTGGAGGTAGTTTTTATGGAGCTTACACCTCGCCAAACAGAAATTCTGGAGCTCATTCGGTCACACATTGCGGAAACTGGATACCCTCCTACTCGCGCTGAGATATGCGACATTATGGGGTTTAAATCCCCCAACGCCGCAGAAGATCATCTTCGGGCACTCTCTCGTAAAGGTGTTATCGAGGTATTGCCAGGCACATCCAGAGGCATTCGGGTTTTGCTGCCAGATGAACCAGAAGGGTTGCCTGTAATTGGCAAGATTAAATCAGGGAGTGCGATTGATGCTGAGCAGAATATTGCTGATTACTATGATATAGACCCCTCTAAGTTTCGCCCCAAACCTCACTATATACTCACTATGCAGGATGACAGTATGCAGGATCAAGGGGTTGCGAAGAAGGATCTGTTGCTAGTGAACCGCACCAAAAAATTTAAAAATGATCAGATTGTTATTGTCAGGCTGGATGGTAAAGTTTTGGTCAGACGAATCAACCAGCATGCGCGGTGGAAACACCGTGTTCGGCTAGAGTCTGGATCTTCCAGTTTCCCCTCATGTGAGGTTGATACGCGAAAACAGCCGCTGGTTATTGAAGGTCGTGTGGTTGGGTTGGTTCGATCCTTATAGCCTGACAGCCTGTATGAATGTAGAAGGATTGGGGGTGACCTCAATCCTTTTTAAATGTTGTAACTCAGAGTAAATCCTGCCTCTTCCAGTCTTACCTCCTCTTGGCGCAACTCCATTTTGGTTAGAGGGTGTCTTTTTAACCAGTTATCAGGAAAAGTGAGTTCCAGACTGTTCTCTTCTACAGTAAGCCCAATATGCGGTCTTGCTTTTGTAGAGCGACCACGGTGCAATAAAATAGCCAGGCGCAGAAGGATGCATAGCCGTTTAGCGCTTTCCCTATTACTGACAGGTAATGATTCAAATATCTCTAATGGAAACCTTCGTCGGTGTCCACGAACCAGTGTGGCTAATAGAACCTGCTTCTGACGTGAGAAGCCGGACAGATCAGAATGCTCGATTAAATAGGCACCATGTTTGTGAAACTGACTGTGTGAAATGGTGAGTCCCAGCTCATGAATACGTGTGGCCCAACAGAGAATCTCCAGTTGGTCTTTCTTGGTTAAACCCCAGGCTTGGTTAACCTGAGTAAAGAGTTTGTGGGCGGTTGTTTCTACGTGTTCTGCATGCATCAGATCCAGATGGTAACGTTTGCAGAGAGAGAGAATAGTGCGCTCACGAACATCTTCATGTTGAATGCGGCCCAGCTTATCGTAGAGCAGCCCCTCTCTTAATGCCTGTTCAGAAACCCGCATTTTATCCAGATGTAGTGCGTTGAATATGGCCAGCAGCACGGCAACGCCGCCGGGAAAAACAGCCTTGCGCTCCTGACTAAGCCCATCAAGCGTTAGTTTATCGATGTGTCCGGCAGAGATCAGGCTATCCCGCAATTGATGCAGAGACTCCAGCGTGATGCCTGCTTTGCTCCATCCAGCATGCTGTATAACCGCTGCAATACTGCGGATGGTGCCTGAGCTGCCGATAACCGATTGCCAGCCGAGCTCACGATATGAGCGTCGAATAGGGCGCAGCTCCAATGCCGCAGCTAGTTCAGCCGCTTCCATTGCATCGGCGGTGATGTCTCCATCGGGAAAATAGCGCTGACTGCTGCTTACACAGCCCATGTAGAGGCTTTCACGACGCTGGATATCAAAGTGCTTTCCGACAATCAGTTCAGTGCTGCCGCCGCCAATATCCACCACTAACCGTTGATTGTCATCTGTGGCGAGGCCGTGAGCCACACCTAGGTAAACCAGACGTGCCTCTTCATGTCCCGCAATGACTTCAATGGGGTGCCCCAATGCGGTCTCTGCCTGTGTGAGGAAGCCATCAGCCTGCTTTGCCTGCCTCAAGGCATTGGTGCCGACCGCGCGGACATTATCAGGGGGCAGCTCACGTAACCTCTGGCCAAATCGACTAAGACAGGCCAAAGCACGAATGCGAGCTTCAAGAGAGAGCTCCCTGTTTTCATCGAGTCCTGCGCCAAGACGCACCATTTCACGAATCCGGTCGATAATTTGGATCTCTTCACTAATTACCCGGACAACGATCATGTGGAAGCTGTTTGAGCCGAGATCGATAGCGGCAATGGTCTCTGGTTGCTTGTTATTATCAGTGGTCATTTAGTGTTCAATGTTCTTTTTGCTGCGATGGTGTTGGGCATTTGCATATTATCTCTTGAGCTTAGCATTTTGTAATGATCCTGTTGCCCGGCTGACCTATTTTATGAGTTAAACTTAGGGTATGAAATACTGTAATCAATGTGGTGCAAAGGTCGAGCTGCAAATACCTGAAGGGGATAACCGTGAACGTCATGTCTGTATTGATTGTGAAGTTATCCATTATCAAAACCCCAGAATTATTACCGGTTGCCTGCCCGAATGGGAGGGGAAGGTATTGCTCTGTCGACGGGCCATTGAGCCACGTGAGGGATACTGGACGTTGCCAGCAGGATTCATGGAAAACGGTGAAACGACGCACGACGGCGCAATGCGCGAGACGCTGGAAGAGGCTAATGCCCGGGTAGCGGTGACGGGTCTTTTTACGCTGTTTAATCTTCCACATGCTGATCAGGTGTTTATGATCTATCGGGGGCGGCTGCTGGATTTAGACTTCAGTCCAGGTGAAGAGAGCCTCGATGTCAGGCTGTTTGCAGAAGATGAGATTCCATGGGATGAATTGGCTTTTCCCATGATTGGCGAGACCCTCCGCCTCTATTTTCAGGATCGCCTGACCGGCAGTTTTGCACCGCATGTAGGTACAATCAGTCGAGTCTCAACACAGCCTCGCCGCTACCGTGTTGAGATGCACTGATCAGCGTCCTCCCGGGTAGACCATTCTCACATTGGTCGCAACCAGGCCGTTGCCCTTCTGCTCACTCTCTTTAAGGTAGAACTCAACGATGGTATTTCGATTCAGTAGATCGTCTACTGTGACATCGTCAGCCAACTCATTGATATGGCAAAAGACACTTTCGTAAGGTGAATCTGGATCGCGCGGATCAGTCACCCACAGATTAGGAGATACTTCTCTGATAAAGCGTAAAAAGCCATACCCTTTATCCTCAAACCATTTGGTGCAGACACCGCGTACGCAGTAGCCTGGCTTGCCCCATTCATTGCGTGGCTCGCAGGAAAATGGCAAAAGATCGGGAATAAGGAAGCCGGAATAGAAGGCATCGACCTGACGTTGCAGTGCCTTGGATACATTGCGGAAGCCAATAAGCTCTACCCTACAGCCTCTATTTTGCAGTGCCGTGACCACCTGTAGAAAATCGCCATCGCCGGTAACCAAAAGAATCTGATCCAGATTGGTTGCCTGTAGCATGGCATCAACAGCAAGATCCAGATCGGCATTGGCCTTGGTGGTGGTATTGCCCTCTTCATCAACATAACGCTGAATGTTTTTTACTGTAATCTTCCAACCAAAATCGCGCACCATCTGCTGATAGGCATATGATTTTTGTGCATATTCAGGCTCATCCCTGGCGCGCTCGGGATCAAAGGCGATGTAGGTGTTGAGTCGCTGTGGCGTGCCGCCATTACGAACGGCAAAGCGGCGCAGGTTGTCGTAACGGAGTTGATAACCGCCGTTAAAGCGGACATTTTCGGCATCAACGAAGACACCAATCTTAAGGTTCGATTCCAAAATAACTTCTCGCTTGAATTGTTCCATCAATTCATAAAAGGTGAGGATCTGCTAAATCTCAAAAAGCCCCTAAAACCTGTTTATTTTTAGGGGAATACATTGGTTAATGGTAATGCTTTTTGGGGGTGAGCTGCAACTACACGGGAATAAACTTACGCTATAAAGATGAAAAAAGGGAAGGCAACGGCCTTCCCTTTTTCAGGTTTAAGACTATTTCCAGTCTATTACTTGTGATGCCGGTTCTCCACCAGATGTTCGACAACACTGGGGTCGGCAAGAGTAGAGATGTCACCCACCTGATCGACCTCATTAGTGGCGACCTTGCGCAGAATACGGCGCATGATTTTGCCAGAGCGGGTTTTTGGCAGGGCAGGTGCCCATTGAATGATATCGATGGTGGCGATAGCGCCGATCTCTTTACGCACTAGCTGCACCAGCTCTTTTTTCAGATCATCTGACTCTTCGATGCCTGCCATCAGCGTGACGTAAGCGTAGATGCCCTGGCCCTTGATGTCATGCGGATAGCCCACCACGGCAGCTTCGGCCACTTTTGGGTGCAGTACCAGACCAGACTCGATCTCGGCAGTGCCCAGGCGGTGACCGGAGACATTGAGCACGTCATCCACCCTGCCTGTAATCCAGTAGTAACCGTCGGCATCGCGGCGGCAGCCGTCGCTGGTGAAGTACATGCCTGGATAGGTTTTGAAGTAGGTGTCGATAAAGCGCTGATGATCACCGTAGATGTCGCGCATCATGCCGGGCCAGGGGCGGGTAATAACCAGATTGCCTGAACCCTCACCCTCTATGAGGTTGCCTTCAGCATCTACGATAGCCGGTGCAACGCCAAAGAAGGGGCGGGCGGCGGAGCCAGGCTTGAGTGCATGGGCGCCGGGTAGAGGGGTAATAAGGTGGCCGCCCGTCTCAGTTTGCCACCAGGTGTCGACAATGGGGCAGCGGGCATCGCCCACTACATGGTAGTACCACTCCCACGCTTCGGGGTTGATGGGTTCGCCCACAGAGCCGATAACACGCAGGGATTGGCGTGAGGTCTTTTTGACAGGTTCATCGCCTGCACGCATCAGTGCACGTAGCGCGGTGGGTGCCGTGTAGAAGGAGTTGACCTGGTGTTTATCCACCACCTGCCAGAAGCGTGAATTGTCGGGGTAGTTGGGAATGCCCTCAAACATCAGGCTGATGGCCCCATTGGCTAGCGGGCCGTAGACAATGTAGGTGTGGCCGGTTACCCAGCCGACATCGGCGGTACACCAGTAGACTTCCCCGTCGCGGTAGTCGAAGACATATTTATGAGTCATGGCGGAAAAGAGCAGATAACCGCCAGTGGTATGCAGAACCCCTTTCGGCTTGCCGGTGGAACCTGAGGTGTAGAGGATGAAGAGTGGATCTTCGGCATCCATCTCTTCAGCAGGGCAGTCACTGGAGGCGTTCTGCATCAGGTCGTGATACCAAACGTCCCGCCCTTCTGTCCAACCGATGTCACCGCCAGTGCGTTTAACGGTCAGCACGGTATGCACATTGGGGCAGGACTCCAATGCTTTGTCAGTATTGGCTTTGAGTGGAACAGATTTGCCACCGCGCACCCCTTCATCAGCTGTGATAACGGCCTGGCAGTCGGAGTCGAGGATGCGACCGCTGAGGGAGTCGGGTGAGAAACCACCAAAGACCACGGAATGAACTGCACCGATGCGGGCGCAGGCCAGCATGGCGACACTGGCTTCGGGGATCATCGGCATATAGATGCAGACGCGGTCGCCCTTTTTAACACCGCGATCTTTGAGCACATTGCCAAGCTTGCAGACTTCGGCGTGCAGCTCGCGGTAGCTGATCTTTTTATCTTCGGCGGGGTTATCGCCTTCCCAGATGATGGCGGTCTGATCGCCTCGGGTGTCGAGGTGTCGATCCAGGCAGTTGTAGGCAACATTGAGTTTGCCACCTTCAAACCATTTAATATCTGCGGTGTGGAGGTTCCACTCCTGCACTTTGTCCCATTTTTTGAACCAGGTGAGGTGCTCTTCGGCCTGTTCAGCCCAGAAATTATCGGAGTCTTCTATGGACTGCCTGTACATGGTTTCGTACTGCTCGGCATTGATGAGTGCATTGGCAGCAAAATCAGTTGGAACGGGATAGACCTTGTGTTCGGACATCTGTTTCTCCTAAAAAATATTTTAAGCTCAAAAATCCGGTATTCAGCTAAGCTTATCGTGAAACCCTTGAAGACAGAAGTGCATGATGCAAAAACTTTTTCAGTTGATTTTGTCTTGTTTTATCGGCCTGCTATTGGTCAGTGGGGTGAGTGAGGCTGCTGATTCCTGGCAAGAGGAGCGCCAAGCTATGGTCAAATCTATTGTAAAGGACGTTAATGAGACCAGCCGCTACATTGGCACAGATGAACTGAACCCAAGGGTGATGGAGGTTATAGGGCGCGTGCCCCGGCATGAGTTTGTGCCGGTTGAGGAGCGCTTTGCGGCCTATGAGAATATCCCGCTCCCCATTGGTCACGGTCAAACCATCTCCCAACCTTATATTGTGGCGTTGATGACTGATCTGCTGAAGCTGAAGCCGGATAGTCGGGTGTTGGAAATTGGCACAGGTTCGGGTTATCAGGCAGCTATTCTGGCGGAGTTGTGTGAACAGGTCTTTACCATTGAGATCATTGAACCCCTGGGTGAAGAGGCGGCTGAGCGGCTACAGCGATTGGGTTACGATCAGGTTCAGCTGCGTATCGGTGATGGTTATTACGGCTGGAAGGAAGAGGCACCTTTTGATGTCATTGTAGTGACTGCGGCGGCGAGTCATGTGCCGCCACCTTTGATTCAGCAACTTAAGCCGGGCGGTCGGATGGTGATTCCGGTGGGTAGCCGTTTTATGGTGCAGCAGTTGTTATTGATAGAGAAGGATGAGCAGGGAGAGCTGACTACCCGACAAATACTTCCGGTTCGCTTTGTGCCGTTAACGGGGACACATTAACCACTCTAATCAGATGGAACCCCGCTTTCCTCGTTACTCCATTGCCCTGATCTCTGCTGCTGCGCTGAGTTATGAGATTCTACTCATGCGGCTCTTCTCCATCATCCAGTGGCATCACTTTGCCTATATGATCATCAGCTTGGCGCTACTGGGTTATGGTGTCAGTGGCACCTTTATTACCCTTGCCCGCGAGCGTTTGCTGGTCCGATTTTCATTGGTCTTTGTTGCTAATCTACTGTTGTTTGGCATTTCAGCCGTAGCCTGCTTTCTTATTGCCCAAAGAATACCGTTTAACCCAGAGCAACTGCTGTGGGATATGCAGCAGCCATTATGGTTGTTGCTCATTTATCTATTGTTGATGTTGCCATTTTTCTTTGCTGCCAATGCGGTGGGTTTGGCAATCAGTCGATTCCACCAACAGGTTGCACGCATCTATGGGGCAGATCTGTTGGGTGCTGGATTGGGTAGCCTCGCTATCATCGGTCTGCTGTTTCTCTTCTTTCCAGAACGGGTTTTGCAGCTGCTGGGGTGCTTGGGCGGTGCTGCCGCACTGTTGGCCTGCTGGGAGGTGAATTTCAGATTTCGTTACCGTTGGTTGCTGCTCTCTCTTGTGATGTTGCTGCCTCTGTTGTTACCGATTTCATGGCTGTCGCCCGCTATCTCACCCTATAAGAGTTTAAGTCAGATATTGAGGATTGGTGGTGTTGAGGTTGTTGATCAATACGCCAGTCCTTTGGGATTGTTGAGCGTTATTAAAAGCTCACAAGTGCCACTGCGTCATGCACCTGGATTGAGCCTGAATGCCACAACAGAACCGCCACCTCAGTTAGGTGTGTTTACCGATGGGGATGCCATGACAGTGCTGACTCAAGGTGGCAATGAAAGAGCACAGTGTAGCTATTTGGACCAATTGACATCAGCGCTACCCTATCATCTTAAAAAAGCAGAGAAGGTATTAGTGCTGGGTGCCGGTGGTGGTGCTGATGTTCTGCAAGCGCTGTACCACAAGGTGCAAAAGATTGATGCAGTGGAGTTAAATCCGCAAATGGTTCAGTTGGTGCGCCAGCACTATAAAGATTTTACCGATGATCTGTATGCAAAAACAGGTGTTCAGATTCATGTTGCAGAGGCGCGTGGTTTTGTGGCTGCTAGTGATCAACATTATGACGTGATTCAACTGGCGCTGATGGATTCGTTTAATGCCTCATCGGCTGGGCTGTATGCGCTCAATGAAAGCTATCTCTATACCGTAGAAGCTGTACAGGCGTATCTAAGTCACCTTACGCCGGGTGGATATCTTGTGATTAGTCGCTGGGTGAAATTGCCACCCAGGGATACGTTGAAACTTTTTGCGACAGCAGTTACTGCATTACGAGATTTGGGTGTTGAGAATCCAGAGCAACGATTGGCACTGATTCGTGGTTGGCAGACTAGCACTCTGTTGATTAAGAATGGAAACATCGATACAGATGAGGTCGCAGTGTTGCGTCGTTTTAGTCAGGAACGTGCTTTTGATGTGGCTTTCTATCCTGGCATGACCATGAATGAAGCCAACCGTTACAACCAGCTGCAGCAGCCCTATTTCTTCATGTCTGCACAAGCATTGCTGGGTTCTTCAGCAAGAGAATATCTTCAGCGCTATAAATTCAATATTGAACCTGCAACAGATGATCGACCCTACTTTTTCCATTTTTTTAAATGGGGGCAGTTGCAGGAGATTTGGGGGTTGCGAGGGCAGGGTGGTTTTCCGCTGTTGGAATGGGGTTATCTGATACTGGTTGCAACCTTGATTCAGGCGTTGTTAGCTGGGACTGTGCTCATTTTGTTGCCACTGGGTTTTTGCCGTTCACAGCTACGTGGTGGAGTAGTTCGTCCCTGGCGTGTCTGTCTATATTTTGGATCTATTGGACTGGCATTCCTGTTTCTTGAGATCGCTTTTATCCAGAAGTTTATTCTCTTTCTGAGTCATCCACTCTATGCAGTCGCCGTTGTGCTCTGTTCCTTTTTAATCTTTGCGGGGCTGGGCAGTACATGCTCGCGTCGCTTGATAGCTATGTGGGGAGGACTAATGACTTTGAAGGTGGCAATAGTTTCTATCTGTTTATTGGGCGGTCTGTTTTTGCCGCTGTTACAAACCCTGCTTCCGGCTCTTCTGCAGTTGCCAGAGTGGGCCAAAATTATTGTTGCGGTAATGCTAATTGCCCCTTTAGCTTTTTTTATGGGCATGCCATTTCCAACAGCATTGGTGCAACTGGGTTCAGATAGCCCGGCTTTGATTCCTTGGGCCTGGGGAGTGAACGGTTGTGCTTCGGTAGTGAGCGCTGTATTGGCAACCCTGCTTGCAATTCATGTTGGATTTAGTTTGGTGGTGCTGGCAGCATTGATGTTGTATGCGTTTGCTTTTATGGCTTTTCGCAAATGCTATGTGTGATTGCCAATATAAACCGTTATGCTTTTGCGATGTGTTGAGGTGTTGCACCTGAGTTGGTTTGACCACTGCGTCCATAGGTGGTGGAGGTGATGTTTGCTTTACCACTCAGAATATCCAGGGCTAAAGTGATGTGTCGTTGTGTAAGTGCAATTACGCCGCCGTTAATTTCATTTTGATGCTGCAGTTTTTTTGCCACACTTTGGAGTTCCCGCCATTGGTCAACAAGCATGTTCTCTTTAGGTAGGCGTTTGATAAATGCATCTATTTCTTTATTGCTTGAAGAGAGTCCGATGCTGTGTAGAAAATGTGTGCGCTTGGTGTGGTGCTGCTCAATGCGTTGAAGCGCATTAAGCTTATTATTGCTACATACGTTGATTAAATCAGGGTCTGATGTACTCAGTGCCTGATGCTCTTCAATGAGTATATCTAGCAGCTGGTTAGTCTCTTTTAGCTCTTCTGACAGGAGTTGAGATAACTGTTGCTGCTGTTGAATGATATTGGACATATGAGTTAACTCTTTTGAGCAAAAGCACGTTCAGTGGCCAGTAAGCCACTTGCTGTACTGTCAGGATCAATCTGATGAGCGCCACTGGCAAGAGCATGTCTTGTCTCTGCAACACGGTCGGTATCAGCTATAGGCAGGCTGCTGATTTTGTCTGCCAGCGCACTGAGCTGAGTTGCTGATGCTGTTAGGCTAACCGTGTCTGAGCCAGCTGATTCTGTTGATGTGCTGCGTGGGTGTGCATTGCTATCGACTGTTCCAGCAGGCTTGCTACTTCCTTGATTGTTGATTGGTCTGTTGGTGAGACCTTTAATATCAATAGGCATATATTTGTACTCCTAAATGTGCATCTCTTCGATAATGGGTAACGACGTTGCATTTAAAATCTTTAACCCATTTTGTGAAGTTGTCGTCATATATACCTGTGTTTGCGAATGAATCGAATATTTGCTGAATTGCCATAATATATTTCTAGTAAATGATGACTACATAGCCACTTTTACAACGCCTGGTGATATCACGATAGCTTCAAGTTTCTTTTTGGATTGAATGTTTTGTACTTTAATCAATGCTCCCATTGCGCCATTGCTTAATGCTTTTCCCGGCATGCGAACCTGTATTTTATTGCTACGAGCCAGGATGATGACTTTGTTGCCTTTTTTAATAGCGCTAGGTGTGACGATATGTTGTGAATTAAGCACACGGCCTTGCTGTAAATTTCTTTTCAATGCCTTTCCGATAGCTCGTGCAGGATCGCTCAAATAGTTGCCGCGAAGTCGGGCAATATCTTTTTTCTCCAGAATAAGATCTTCGGCAGTTAGCGTTGCACCGCGAGAAAGGTTATGAGCAGTCACAACGACATTGGCATTCAGGCTAACCATAACCGATACATAAAGACTCCAGGGCTTATCACCTGAACATCGAACACCGACCGTTGTTTTACCAAGTTTGCGCCCTGCGGGTGGTGCGAAGGCTTCTAAGGGTAAATTGCATTGTGGCAATCGTAAACGGCTGTCGAGGCGGCTAACGGTTACCGTTGGCGGCACGGAATAGCCGGTCACGTTCTCTTTTGCGTAGTTCTGGGCGGCCTCTTGAATGCTTTTATGTGACTGAATGGTATTTGCTGAAAAGACAGAAGCTGGCAATACAAGCGTTAAAAATAACAATGTATTGATGAGCAAGTTGTTAATTTTCAGTCTATTGTTAGTCATTTAATTGCTTCTAAAAAGTAATGTCGTGTTTTTGACATATTGATGATTTGTTAAGTGTGCTGCAATTTATGTGCCTGGTTGGCTTGTGTGTGAATTATCTTTCTCATAAGGCTCCGTTTTCCTAAAGCATTATCTATAAGGTGCCGTTAACCGGACATAGTGAATTTAATTGATGGGGAGATAACAATGGCGGGTATGTTAGATGGCGTAGATAAGCGTACGCAGCTTGCTGGGCGGAATCGCTTGGAGCTGTTGCTGTTTCGCTTGCATGGGCGACAAAGATATGGAATCAATGTGTTCAAGGTGAAAGAGGTAATTCAGTGTCCTCCGCTTACTCAGCTGCCTGGGTCAAACCCCGTTGTAAGAGGGGTTGCCAATATGCGCGGCAAAACCATTTCGGTCATGGATCTCTCTATGGCTATTGGTGGGGCTCCGCTGGATAATGAAGAGGGAAGGTTTATCATTATCACGGAATATAACCGACAAACTCAGGGGTTTATGGTTGGTGGTGTTGATCATATTGTCAACATGAATTGGGAGGATATTCTGCCACCACCCAAAGGAGCGGCAGGCGGTAGCTATTTAACGGCTGTTACCCAAGTTGAAGAAGAGTTGGTAGAGATCATTGATGTAGAGAAGGTGATGAAGGATATAATGGGCGGAAGTGAAATTGTTGACGAAGGTATTATTGATAGTGCCCTGGATGCAAGTGCACAACATGTGCTTGTAGTTGATGATTCTGTCGTGGCCCGTGGGCAAGTAAAACGAGTGTTAGAGCAGCTGGGTGTAGAGTGTACACTTTGTAATGATGGTCAACAGGCATTGAAGCAGTTACACGAATGGGTTGCTGAAGGACGTGACCTGAATAATTGGTTGGCATTGATTGTCTCTGATATCGAGATGCCTCAAATGGATGGTTATTCATTGACTACAGCTATTCGAAAGGATCCAAACCTTGAAAAGCTGCATGTTTTTCTACACTCTTCTCTTAGCGGTGTGTTTAATGAAACCATGGTAGAAAAAGTGGGTGCGAACCGCTTTTTACCAAAATATGAGCCTAATGAACTTGCAGAGTTTGTACAGGCACGCTTAATAGAGCATGCACAAGAGCGTTCTCAGACAGTATGATATCTTCAAACTATTATTTTCCGGGCTAATTCATGGATCGTGCTGCGGCTAAAGCTGCGTTGGTTTGTTCTGCAGAGGACTACCACGTATTTAAGAAATTCCTAAGCGATGCCAGCGGCATTGAATTGGGGGATGGCAAGGAGTATTTGGTTGTTAGTCGGCTCAGTGGTTTACTGCAGCAATATAAAGTGGCAGGCATGAAAGAGTTGTTATCTGAGCTGACAACTGGGCGTAACTCCAAATTAAAAGCCAATGTTATTGATGCGATGACCACCAATGAGACCTTCTGGTTTCGTGATGCACCGCACTTCCGACTGTTAGCATCCAAAATATTTCCTGAGGTTGGCAATAATCAGCGATTGCGGATCTGGTCGGCAGCATGCTCTTCCGGTCAGGAGCCTTATTCGATCAGTATGCAGGCATATGATTATCGTATGCGTAACCCAGGCAGGTTGAGAGATGTTGAAATTGTCTCAACTGATATTTCTGCCAGTGTTTTGGATGAAGCGCGCAAAGGAGTGTATTCAGGGTTGGCGGCATCCCGTGGTTTAGATGATGAGCAGCGTCGCCGCTATTTTTCAACACATGCTAAAGGGTATGAAGTTAAGCCAGAGATTAAAAGTAGCGTTCGTTTTCAGGAGTTTAATCTCACCCGTGACTTTGGCTCTTTGGGGCGCTTTGATGTGATCTTTTGCCGGAATGTGTTGATCTATTTTCCACCCGCAGTTAAGCAAGACATTATTCAGCGTATGAGTAAAATACTACGCCCCGGTGGTTATCTATTTATGGGTTCTACTGAATCAATGCCCGCGCAAATGAATGCTTTTGAGATGGTTGCTGAGCAGGGCGGCATTATTTATCAGTTAAAAAAATAAATGTCTAAGCAGTAAGCGTTGTCCTTTCCATTTTTAGCATGTGAGTACTCATTGAGTACCGTCCCTTCCAACTTTTCTGTCCGATAGTGCGGCGCCAAGGTTTATGTTCACAGGTGCTTTGACGCCCATGATTTCCTCTTTTTCCTCCTTGCCGCCTAAGCGGTAATAATTTGCCGCTCTCCCTGATTAACAGATGGGAATTAAAATATTAATCTATAAATAACAGTAGGATAGATTGGTGGCATGAAATCTGCTTCGCTAATGGCGGAAAGAGATATTTGGAGCAGATGAATGAGACTTGATAATGCATTTGGCATACACGAACAGGCCCTGAAGCTTAGGTCGCGTCGTGCTGAGTTATTAGCAAGCAATATGGCAAATGCTGATACCCCGGGGTTTAAGGCGCGAGATATTGACTTTAAACAAGCCCTGAAGGGTGAGGTTGTGAAGCAGGCGTCGATAAAGACAACGCATAAAAACCATATATCAAGTGCAACAAGTGGATTATCTCCCGCGCATCTGCTCTATCGTATACCAAGTCAACCATCACTGGATGGTAATACAGTTGATATGCAGCAGGAAAAAACGGCCTTTGCTGCGAATACATTGGAATATCAAGCCAGCTTAGGCTTTTTGAATGGCAAGATTAAAGGGCTAAAAAGCGCCATTCGAGGTGATTAATTATGTCTAGTATGAAGATTTTTGATATTGCGGGTTCGGCGCTTAGTGCGCAAAACAAACGGTTGAATCTGGTAGCCAGCAATATGGCAAATGCCGATAGCGTAAGCAGCAGCGTAGATGAAACCTATCGTAGTCGTCAGCCTGTGTTTAAAGAGATGGTTGATCAAATGAGTCGAAAAGATTCAGCCGTTGGCGTGCAGATGTTGGGTGTGGTTGAAAGCAAAGTTCCACTACAGCAGGAGTATGCGCCTGATCATCCCATGGCCAATGAAGAGGGTTATATCTTTCGGCCAAATGTAAATGTTATTGAAGAGATGGCAAATATGATATCGGCCTCTCGTTCATATCAAAACAATGTAGAGGTAGTGAACTCTGCGAAGCAGATGATGATGGGCCTGCTCAGGATGGGACAATAATTGAGGTGATGTTATGAGTGTAGCTAGCGTAACAGATGATATCTATGCCAGCTTGGGTCTTGCCAAGAAGGATGAGAGTGCTGGCAGGAGTTCAAATGAACTTGCACAGGAAGATTTTATGAAGCTGATGGTAACGCAGCTTACCCATCAGGATCCGTTCAAACCTATGGAGAATGGTGATTTTCTTGCTCAAATTGCTCAGTTCTCATCAGTTTCAGGGCTCGATAAGCTGAATGATTCATTTAGTGCATTATCTGCATCACTGACATCCAATCAAGCCATGCAAGCAGGTGCATTGGTTGGTCGAGAGGTGGAAGTGGAAGGTGGCTACGGGCTTTTGCCACAAGGTGGCTTGATGAAAACTGCGGTGGACTTGCCGGCAAGTGCCGGTAATGTGGTTATAAGCATTAAGGATGCGAATGGTGCTTTAGTAAAAGAGATGACGTTGGGGACTCAGCCAGCGGGCCGACTTGAATTTGGCTGGGATGGCTCAACAGATAGTGGTGAGTATGCTCCACCAGGTGTGTATAGCATAAGCACTGAGGCGGTAATGGATAACGAAAATATTATGGTGCCAACGCTTGTTACGGCACGAGTTGCGAGTGTAAGCCTGGGATCGGCTGAACAAGGATTAACACTTAATTTAGATGGATTGGGTTCAGTCGCATTTAACGACATATCCCAAATACATTAATCAAGATTTAAATAGGAGTCTGACATGCCTTTTAGAATTGCACTCAGCGGCCTAGATGCCGCATCAACTGATCTACAAGTAACGGGTCATAATATTGCCAACTCAGCAACCGCAGGTTTTAAAGAGGCGCGTGCGGAGTTTGCTGATCTTTATTCCAGTTCGCTGTCGGATGTCAGTACTAATTCAGCTGGACGTGGTGTACGGGTCTCTCGTGTTGCTCAACAGTTTAGCCAGGGCAATATTGATTTTACCGGCAGTAACCTTGATCTGGCCATCGCTGGAGAAGGTTTTTTCATCCTGGGAGATCAAAGCGGTACTGCCAGTTATGAGTATACCCGTGCTGGAGCCTTTAGTGTTGATCGGGATAGCTATGTAGTAAACCATGCGGGGCAACGGTTGCAGTTTTTTCCAACTCAGCTTGATGCGAATGGTAACGTGGTTAAAGATGCATCTGGCAATCCACAGTTTCAGGGGTCTTTTGCAGCAGTGCAACTCCCTACACAGGCCGGCTCACCTTCAGCTACACAAGATATGGTTGCTTCAGTCAACCTCGATTCAAATGAAATATTGCCAGCTGCTTATGTACAAACCGTCTTTCCAAATGGTACTTATCCAGCATTTCCTGCAGCACAGTTTTCTCCTAATCCTACGCCTGATGAATACAATCACACTACTTCAACGACAATTTATGACTCCTTGGGTAATAGCCATACGGCTACATTTTACTATGTAAAAACGGCTGTTCCTGGGCAATGGCATGCCTATATGCAAACAACAGATAATGAAGGCAATGATGTCTTTGTTGCAACTGATGAAGATCAGGATGGTACAACAGATAACTACTTTACAACCTTACAGTTCAATGGTGCTGGCAACCTTGTACAGGCAGGCACAGTTGGTGTTGGTACAACCAATGCGCTCTATCCAGGCTTTGATCTGCATCCAACCACGGCACTGACTGGCGATGCTATAGATCTGGATCTGGATATTGCTTTTGGTGCAACAACACAATATGGAACACAGTTTGCTGTAAATAATTTAACCCAGGATGGCTACACAAGCGGTCTGCTGACTGGACTTGATATTGATAAATCTGGTGTGGCATTTGCGCGTTTTTCGAATGGCCAATCACTGGCGCTGGGTATGGTAACACTGGCACGTTTTAATAACTCACAAGGGATGCAGCAGGTGGGTGATACCAACTGGGCTGAGAGCTTCGCCTCTGGTGGTGCTCAGGTTGGTGCGCCTGGAACATCCAGTCTGGGGCTTGTTCAGTCTGGCGCATTGGAAAGTTCCAATGTTGAAGTGGCGGCGCAGTTGGTGAATTTGATTACTGCGCAGCGAAACTTTCAAGCCAATGCCCAGGTTATCAGCGCGGCAGATACGATAACCCAAACTGTTATCAACATGATCCGCTAGTTGAAGTAAAACGACTGATAGGTAAAGACAAATGGATCGTATGCTTTATGTTGCAATGAGTGGTGCCTCTGAGACTATGCTGGCTCAGGGTGCCAACAGTAATAATCTGGCAAATGCCAGCACAACAGGTTTTTTGTCTGACCTTCAGCAATTTCGCAGTATGCCGGTATTTGGAAATGGATTTCCAACGCGTGTTTATGCCTTGAGTGAACGCCCAGATATTGACTTTGCACATGGCAGTATTCAGGCAACTGGGCGTGATATGGATATTGCGGTGCAAGGCGATAGCTGGATGGCTGTACAGGCTAAAGATGGTAGTGAGGCAATGACCCGAGCAGGTGATTTGCAGATTGATACCAATGGCTTATTGATGACCGGCACAGGATTGCCGGTGCTCGGCAACAATGGACCGATTGCTATTCCACCGGCTGAGAAAATGGAAATTGCTACAGATGGCACCATCTCGATTCGTCCACTTGGGCAAGGTGCAAATGAGCTGGCGGTGATTGATCGCATAAAGCTTGTGACGCCACAGAAAGCAGAGCTGGAAAAGGGAATGGATGGCCTCATCCGTCTTAAATCAGATGAGCCAATCATAGCGGATGCCAATGCCCGTTTGGCAACAGGTGTGTTGGAGTCCAGCAATGTTAATACAGTAAACGCTTTAGTGGATATGATTGAACTGGCCCGCAAATTTGAAATGCAAGTCAAAATGATGAAGACAGCAGAAGAGACAGATGCTGCTTCAACCTCGATATTAAAGTCATAGTAGGCTATCTGCAGTAGATTAAATCTCTCCCTCTTTAAAATAGCCTAAAACTTGGCAAGCAATTTGCAGGTTACTTTATAAGTCAGTTGTTTGACGAACAGACAACTTGTAATTAAAGGCTCTGGCACATGCTAACTGAATGAGTTGCCAGATAAGTAGAGGATTTAAGATATGTACAGACCACTTTGGATTGCAAAAACAGGTCTTGATGCACAACAAACGCGTATGTCGGTTATATCTAATAACCTGGCCAATGTAAATACCACTGGATTTAAACGTGAACGTGCAAAGTTTGAAGACTTGATCTATCAAAACATCCGCCAGGTAGGTGCGCAGTCTTCTGAAGATACCCAACTGCCATCCGGGCTTGCACTTGGCACGGGCGTACGTACTGTTGCAACAGAGAAGATTCATGGACAGGGCAATCTCATTCAAACAGAAAATGCATTTGATATGGCGATACAAGGCCGAGGGATGTTTCAGATTCTTCATCCTGATGGCAGTATTGTCTATACCCGTGATGGTTCTTTTAACCTAAGTTCTACAGGGGAGCTGGTAAATGCAAATGGTTTTCCTCTTGAGCCTGCCATTACCATTCCTGATAATACAATTAGTGTAACCGTTGGTACAGACGGTGTTGTGTCAGCGCTGGTATCTGGTGCAGTAACACCAACCCAGATTGGCACCATTCAAACTGCAGACTTCATAAATTACGCCGGGCTGGAAGCGGTAGGTGGAAACCTGTTTCGTGAATCAGCGGCCAGTGGGGCGCCAACAACAGGTACACCAGGAGTGGATGGATTAGGCACTATCAATCAAAACATGCTTGAGAGTTCAAACGTCAATGTGGTGGAAGAGATGGTCAATATGATCGAAACACAACGTGCTTATGAGATGAACTCCAAGGCGATCTCAACCACAGATGAGATGTTGTCCTATGTGAGTAATCAACTTTAAAGTTATAAGTTGATGAGGGTTAATGCCGCCATGAAAAGATTAATCACAACATTTGCTATTGCACTTGCAGTCATATTGTTGACGGGCTGTAACTCGGCACCAACACGTGATCCTGACTATGCGCCGGCACGCCCTGTAGTTCCGCCACCTGCACCTCAGGGTAATGGTGCAATCTACCAATCTGGGTTTCAGGTTTCATGGTTTGAAGATATGCGCGCCCGTCGGGTTGGTGATTTGTTAACTGTCAAATTGGTAGAGAAGACAGATGCCACAAAGAGCGCTTCAACTGCCGTATCTAGAGCCAATACATCCTCTGTAACAAACCCATCTATTTTGGGTGCGTCACCTGAATTGACGCTTCCCAGTATGCTGCCGTTGTCGGTCACTAAAAATCTTGGTCTTGGAACCAGTCTGAGTTCAGCAACGGATTTTGAAGGTGATGGTGACAGTTCACAAAGCAATAAGTTAACAGGTGATATTACAGTTACCGTAGTTGAGGTGTTGCCGAATGGTTACATGATGGTGCGTGGCGAAAAACGCATTGGCATTAATCAGGGCAATGAGTATGTGAAAATTTCAGGTGTGGTGCGTCCGGCTGATATTGACTCAACCAATACAGTGCTATCAACCAAAATGGCTGATCCCACTATTGTCTATGTTGGTGATGGTGCGATTGCCTCAGCCAATACGATGGGCTGGTTGGCTAAATTCTTTATTAGTGCGCTGTTTCCATTCTGAGGCTTAATAGGCATCTCTAATGAGAGGTATGCAATGAAGCGGTATAGAACAGATTATTTGGTTGGCAGTGTTTTTAGATTGCTGCTCTTGCCTGTGCTATTGATTTTGCTGAGTGGGACAGCGCACGCAGAACGGATTAAAGATCTTGCCTCTATTGCTGGTGTGCGAAGCAACCAGCTGCTGGGATATGGTTTGGTGGTTGGTTTAAATGGTAGTGGTGATAAAGTCAACTCATCACCTTTTACTGAACAAAGCCTTAAAACCCTGTTGACGAATCTGGGTATTGTGGTGCCGCCTGGTACTTCAATAAAGCCAAAAAATGTGGCGGCGGTAACCGTTCATGCAGATCTTCCTGCATTTGCAAAGCCAGGTCAGAAAATTGATATTACCGTCTCATCTATTGGCGATGCTAAAAGCCTGCGTGGTGGCAGTTTATTGATGACACCGCTGAAAGGTGCAAATGGAAAAATTTATGCAATGGCTCAAGGTAATTTGGTCGTTGGCGGTTTAAGTGCTGCGGGTGCAGATGGCTCCAAAATCACTGTAAACAACCCCAG